>Ga0105252_10000015_pt1 | contig 189352 bp, 154 predicted proteins | sample EasRivMeERMZT100_FD_89675 | JGI IMG/M metagenome (GOLD analysis project Ga0105252, IMG submission 89675) | Soil microbial communities from meander-bound floodplain in the East River, Colorado, USA - East River MetaG ERMZT100 | ecosystem: Environmental > Terrestrial > Soil > Floodplain... | reverse complement strand
GCATGTAAACCGCTGGATACGGTGAGGCCGTCGCTGACGCTGATAGAAGCCCTTGCGCGCGAAGGGCCAGTTGGGCGACAACGTGTTGAAGTAGAGGCAATTGGGGTTGGGACAATGCGGAGGCACCCATCCCGTCGATACGGTTCCCATGCCTCGGCTTCGGCACACGCCGTGCCAAGCGCAATCTCACGGCCACAACCTTATACATCCGGAATTGGAATCTTGTCCGCGGTCAGCAGCGTGCGCGCCATCACATCTTCGGGATGGCGCGCCACGAAGCGACGCAACATCGCTTCGGCTTCGCTTCCGCATCCTTCCCGTCGCAGCGCGAGTACCAGCCCGAACACGGCGTCGCCGTAGTCGGGGTTGATGGCGGTCGCCTGCGCGTACGCCTCGCGCGCGCCGTGGTCGTCGCCCGCTTGCATGCGCACATCACCCATGATCTTGTGGAGATCGGCGTAGTCGGGGTGTGCTTCGAGCGCGGCGTTGACATGGCGTTCCGCCGACACGTAATCGCCCCGCTGGTAATGGAGGTGCGCGAGCTTCTTGCGCGCATCGATGTAACTCGGATTAATCGACAGCGCCTCCTCGAAGCAACGCTCCGCGGCGTCTCTGCGATCCATCTCCGCGAGCGCGGTTCCCAACAAGCAGCGCGCGTCCGCATGTCGCGGTGCTGTCGCCAGCACCGCTTCGAATTCCGCCGCCGCATCCGACCAACGCTGGTCGCGAAGCGCGTATAGACCCCGCTCCAGTCGAACCGCGAACAGGTCCGGTTTCAAGTCGAGGGCGCGATCCAGCGATTCACGAGCACCCACGGCGTCCCCGAGCGCGTAGCGCGCAAGCCCGTTCAGATAGTGCGCCTTCGCGTACCCGGGCGTGGTGGCGAGGGATTTCTCGAAATACTCGCGCGCGCGACCGAAGTCGCCCAGTGCCAGCCGGGTGAGACCGGCTTGGCAGTGCACGTCCGCGTAGCCGGGATGGGCGCTCGACGCTCGGTCGAGCTCCGCGCCGCTCTCCGTGTATCGGCCCGAGCGAAACAGCGCAACACCGAGAAAGTACCTCGCCTCCGCGTAGTCCGGATTGATCGCGAGTGCCCGCCGCAACGAGACCACCGCGCCCTCGGCGTCGTCGGCCTCCATGCGCGCAAGCCCGAGTCGCGCGTGCAGGTCGGGGTAACCCGGATGCTCGTCGACGGCCGCTGCGAACAGCACCGCCGCGCGCGGGTAGTCACCCACGTTGAACGCGTTGGTCGCTTCGCGCATGGCCCCGTTGAAGCTCGAGTGATCCGCGACTACTTCGCGCAGCTCCTGGAGCGCCGGCAAGTCGAACGAGCGAGCGCCCAACTGCTCCACCAGCACGTTGCTCAAGGGGTGCGACTGGGCGCGCACGAGATCGAGCGCGCGCCCAAACGCTTCCGACGCACGATCGAAGTAGCCCGCGTCGTACAAGGTGATCCCCAACAGACACGACGCTTCCGCGTAATCGGGGTTGAGCTCGATGGCCCGGCTCAAGTGCTCGATGGCCGCTTCGTGATTACCGGCGCGGTGCTCGACCGCGCCCAAGTAGTAGGACAGATCGGGATAGCGGGGGTTCTCTTCGAGAGCGGTGGAAAAGTGATGGCGGGCCCGCTCGAGCTCGCCGCGGTGGAAGTGGGCGAGCCCGAGCTTGGAGTGCGCTTCGGCGGCGTAAAACGCGCCGAGTTGTGAGAACGGGTTCGCGCGCCGGTGGTCCACCAGCTCTTCCAGCACGCGGGCGGCCTCGTCGTAGTTCCCGTCGTTGAACAGACGAATGCCGCGGTGATAATGGTCCCCCGTGGCACCACGCAGGAGCCGCGTCCAGAACGACAACCGTCCCTCCGTTCGCTAGTCCATCTGCTTTCTGACGAAGGTCGGGATGCGAAACACCTCGGTGTTGAAAGAGCGAATCGACCCGTTGTCCATGATGACCGGTTCCTCGCCGTCTTGCGGCTCGGCCGCGAACTCGATCAGCGAATCGCCGCGCGCGAGGATCTCGGGAAAATCGAGCACCGGCTCGTCGTCGAAATGATCGTCGCCGGGAAGGCGCGCATCCAGTCGCGCCACCGGCTCGGGCACGCGCGACGCGTGCTCGACGGGCGGCATCGCGGCCGGCGAAGGCATCGGCGGCGGCACGACGTGCGAAGACGCGACCGGCGCCATCGACCCGGTGGACACCGGTGCCACCGGTGCAACATGCGCGACCGGCGCAACCGGCGCGACCGAAGCCGCGTGCCATTCGCGAATGCCCGGCTCGGCTGCCCGTGCGCGCTCGGCCGGACGCGATTCGATCACGCGCGCGGCCGGAGCCGGGCGATGGAATCCGGTCGCGATCACGGTGACGCGAATCTCGCCTTCGGGCATCGACTCGTCGATGACGGTCCCGAGGAACACGTGCGCTCCGGCACCCGCCTCCGAGTTGATCACGGTCGCCGCGCGGCTGATCTGCTTGATGCCCAGCGAGCGCGGACCCGTGATATTGACCAGGATCGAGGTGGCACCCTGGATCGATATGTCGTCGAGGAGCGGGCTATGGATCGCCATGCGCGCCGCCTCTTCGGCTGCGTCCGAAGTGCAGGAAACTCCAGTACCCATCAACGCCGCGCCGCCGTTGCGCATCACACTGCGCACGTCGGCAAAGTCGAGGTTGACCACACCGGTCTCCGTAATGAGCGTCGAGATCCCTTGCGTCGCGTTGCACAGCACCTCGTCGGCGCGCGCGAACGCGTCCAGCATCGAGGTATCTTCGCCCGAAGTCTCGAGCAGCTTGTCGTTGGGTATGACGATGAGCGTGTCGACCGCCTCCTTGAGCGCGTCGAGCCCCGCGTCCGCTTGTCGCAGGCGCGGCGTCCCCTCGAAGAAGAACGGACGCGTCACCACGCCGACCGTCAACGCACCCGCCTCGCGCGCGAGGGCCGCGACCACGGGTGCCGCACCGGTGCCGGTGCCTCCACCCATGCCGCCGGTGATGAACACCATGTCGGCGCCGCGCACGCAAGCGCGAATGGCCTCGACACTTTCCTCGGCCGCTTCGCGTCCCACGCGAGGGTCGCCCCCCGAGCCCAAACCGCGCGTGAGCTCTTCGCCGATCTGGATCTTGTGGAACGCGTTCGATTCGCGCAGCACCTGCAAGTCGGTGTTGATGGCGGCGAATTCCACGCCGCGAAATCCCGCTGAAACCATCCGATTGACCGCATTGCCACCAGCGCCACCGACGCCGACGACGCGCAGGACCGTGAGTTTCTTTTCTTCGTCCAATTCGAAGCGCATGATCGTCTCCTTCTCGTCAGATAAAACTGGCGATGGCACGCTTGAACGTAAACAGCCCGGACGCGAGGCGCCCACCGCGCTCCGAGGCTCGCTCACCCGGCACGGCCGGCGTGAGCGCGCGAAGAAGCCCGACCGCGGTCGAGAACCGCGGGTGGGCGACCAGTTCCGACAACCCGTCCAGGCCCGTCGGCGACGCCACGCGCACCGGCAGGTCGAACACTTGCTCGGCGAGCTCGCGGATGCCCGAGAGCATCGACGAGCCGCCCGTCAGCACCACGCCCGCGCGCAGCGAGCGTTTGAGTCCGTTGCTCGAGATCTGCTGGTCGATCAAACCGAGCAGTTCGCTCACGCGGGGCTCGATGATTCCCGATAGCACCGTTTTGGCCACGCGGCGCGGGCCACGCCCCGCGACCATGCTGACCTGCACCACCTCGTCGCCCGCCACCAAGGTCGAGAGCGCGCACCCGTGTTCGACTTTCAAGCGCTCCGCCTCGCGCGGCGACGTGCGCAGGCCGTACGCGACGTCGCTGGTGACGTTGTGGCCGCCCAAACCGATGACGCCGCTCGCGAGCACACCACCGTCGGCGACCACCAGAACGTCGGTGGTACCACCACCGATGTCGAGCACGATCGCACCGTGCTCGCGCTCGTCAGCCGACAAAACCGCCGTCGCCGACGCGAGCGGTTCCAGCACGATGTCGCCCAACTCCACGCCCGCGAGCTGGAGCGTCTTCTCCAGATTGTCGAGCGCGGGCCGCGACGCGGTGACGACGTGCACGCGCGCTTCGAGACGCGCGCCAAACATGCCGGCAGGCTGTCGAATGCCCCGCTGGCTGTCAACGATGAACTCCTGCGGAAGGGTATGGATGATCTCGCGATCTTGTGGCAAGGAAAACTTTCGCGCGGCCTCGAACGCGCGCGCCACGTCGGCGGCCGCGATCTCTTTCTCGATGTTGCCCACCGAAACCACGCCGCGACTGTTCATGCTGCGCACGTGCTCGCCGGCCGCTCCCACGTTGTACGCGCGCGGCGATGCTCCCGCCATGCGCTCCGCCTCCGCGATGGCCTTCGCCACGCACGCGCTCGCGCGCTCGATGTCGACCACGACACCCTGCCGCATGCCCTCGGACGGGGCCAAGCCCGCGCCCACCACGCGCAGCGACCCGCCCGCGTCTTCCGCTATTAGTGCCGCGACCTTGGTCGTGCCCAGGTCGACGGCACCGCACAGTCTCCTCCCGCTCTTCATGATCATTGCCTTCCGGCCTCCTTCGCTCGCCTTCCCTTGGTCTGCACCCTCGGCGCCGAAAAACCGGCCCGTCAGATTTCTCTCCGTAGCACCACTTGGTTGTCGAATCGCAAGTCGATCAAGCTCGTCGCGCCTTCGCGCCGCGCGAGCTCGTCCTTTAGTAGAAAGAACTTTCGTAACCGCTTCTCGAAGTCGGCGTTGCCCACCAGCAGCACGCAGTCGTCCTTGAGGGAGCGGATGGACAGTCCGGCGTCGCTCGCGCGCACCTCCGCGATGTCCTCCGCGAATCCACGCCCGATGTGCCGGCACACTTGCAGCGCTTCGATCGCCCCCCGCACCAGGGGCTCCGTGCACACGCGTCCCGCTTTGACGTCGCGCACCGAAACACCCGTGATGGTGGGCAAGTCGAGTAGTGCGGTGTACTCGTCGCCGGGCATGACCACGCCGTCGGCGTCGATTTCGAAGTAGCGGTCGGTGAACACGAGCGCCACCGGCTCGCGCTCGGTGATCGCGTACACCACGCGATCCGGCAGCACGCGTCGCGCCTGGACGCTCGCGATGCGCGGGTGCGCCTCCAGCCTTGCTTCGTACACCTCGAGCGGTGCTAAGAGGATGTTGTGTCCCTCGAGGTCCGCCACCAGGCGCTCCAGCTCGGCGGGGTCGATGCGCGACAGCCCCGAAAGCTCGACGTGCTCGACCGCGAAGCGCTGCGCCGTCGTCACGTAGTTGAACAGGTACATCGACGCCACGATGAGAACGCCGACGATGAACACCGCGATCACGCGGCCCGCGCGCGCGCGCAGGGCCCGCTTCCGTTCCGCTTCCGTGCTAACGATTCCCAATGACGATCACCTCCGTTTTGAGTTCGACGTCGTACTTCCGCTTGACTGCTTCCTGCGCCGTGGCGATCAGCGCCTCGACGTCGGCCGCGGTCGCGCGGCCTTCCACATTAATGATGAAATTCGCGTGCAAGTCCGAGAACATGGCACCCCCGTGCCGCGTGCCCTTGAGCCCGCAGCCCTCGATCATCTCGGCCGCATAGCGCCCGGGCGGGTTGACGAAGGTGCTGCCGAAGCTGCGTTCCCAAATCGGCTGCGTGTCCTTGCGCCCGATCGATCGCTCGTACACGTCCTTGCGAATCGCCCCCGGCGCGCAGCGGAAGGTCGCTTCCACCACCACCGCGCCGGCCGGGATGCTGGTGTGCCGATACCTGAACGCGATCTCGGACGCGTTCAAGGCGCGCAAACGCCCGCTCTCGTCGACGATCCGCACCCGCGCCAGTGCATCCTTCACTTCTCCGCCGAAGGCACCCGCGTTCATGCGCACCGCACCACCCACCGAGCCCGGTATTCCGATCCCGAATTCCATCCCGGTGCGTCCCTGCTTGGTGAGCTTGCGAGAGAGGGCCGCAAACGACGCTCCCCCTTCCGCCCACACCGTGCGCGCGTTCACGCGTACGCGCGTCATGTGCTCCGCGAGCTGGATCACGATACCGTCGAAGCCGCGGTCGCGCACGATCAGGTTGGATCCCTTCCCGACCGGGACGTACGCCGCGCCCAGCGCGCGCGCGATCCGCACGATGCGCGCGACCTCCGCGGGTGTCCGCGGGAGCGCCATCAGTCGCGCCGGCCCGCCCACACCGATGGTGGTGTGCTTCGACATGGGCTCGTCCGCGCGCACGCGTTCCTTGAGGAACGCGCGCAAGCGCGTCGTCGCGCCCGGCCAATCGATTGCGCTCGTCACCCGTCATCCTTTCCTCTCGAAGGCAGCACCCAATTGCGAGAGCAAGAGGTCGCCCGCCTTGGTTACGTCGCCCGCTCCCATGGTGATCACCATGTCACCCGCGCGCGCCTCTTCGGCGATGCGCCGCACACCGTCCTGGTAGGTGGGCACGTGCTCGACCGTGGTGCGGCCTTCGCTCTGCACGCGCTCGACGATGAGCGGCGTCTCCACGCCTGGAATCGGCTTCTCGCCCGCTGCGTAGATATCGGTGACGAACACGCGGTGCGCACCGTCGAAGCACTTTCCGAACTCCGCCGCCAGCGCTTGCGTGCGCGAGTAGCGGTGCGGCTGGAAGAGAACGAACAAGCGCCGCTTGTAACTTGAAAGCGCGGCTTGAATGGTCGCGGCCACTTCGGTCGGGTGGTGGCCGTAGTCGTCGATCACGATGACCCCACCCGCTTCGCCCTTCATCTCGAAGCGACGCCCCACGCCCTGCCAACCCTCGAGGCCCGCGCGCACCAGGTCGAAGGGAATGTCGAGCCACAACCCCACCGCGACCGCGGCCAGGGCGTTGCGCACATAGTGGTCGCCGGGAATGTGGAGCGTCACCTCGCCCAACGCGCCGCGCGCGTCCGACACCGAGAAACGCGTCCACCCCGCACCGCGCTCGACTACTTTCCCCTGCACGTCCCCGCGTCCACCAAGCGAATAGGTCACCTTGCGACGCACGATGCGCGGCGCCAGCTCCATGGTGCGCGCGTCGTCGGCGCAAAGAATCACCGCGCCGTAGAACGGCACGCGGTTGGCGTACATCTGGAACGCGTCCTCGATGGCGGTCAGATTCGGGTAATAGTCGAGGTGCTCGAGATCGATGTTGGTGATGACGGCCACCGACGAGGGGAGGTTGACGAATTGCCCGTCGCTCTCGTCCGCCTCGGCAACGACGTAGCGGCTCCCTCCCAAACGTGCGTTGCTCGACAGCGCACGCACCTTCCCGCCCACGATGACGGTGGGATCCAGTCCGCCCTGCGCCAACACCGCCGCTACCAGCGACGTGGTCGACGTCTTGCCGTGCGCGCCCGCCACCGTCACCGCATACTTCAGACGCATCAGCTCGGCCAGCATCTCGCCGCGCGGAATGGTGGGGATTCCTTGGCGCCGCGCCTCCACCAGCTCCGCGTTGTCCGGTGTCACCGCACTCGAGTACACCACGACGTCGGCTCCGGCGACGTTGGAGCCCGCGTGGCCCCCGAAGATCGCGGCCCCCATCGACTGCAGGCGCGCGGTGATGTCGGACGATTTCATGTCGGACCCGCTCACGTCGAACCCAAGAGTGAGCAGGACTTCGGCGATTCCGCTCATGCCGATACCCCCGACGCCTACGAAGTGAATGCGTTTGGTGCGACCCAGAAAGACCATCATCAACCGTCCGCGCGCGTCACGCCGCGCGCTGTTCCGTCGTTAGCGTGAGCTCTTTTTTTTTAGTCAACGCGATGATGGCATCCGCGGCGCGGTCGGCGGCGTCGGGCGTCGACCACGCGCGCATCGCGGCGCCCATGCGCCGCAAGCGCTCGGGCGACGAAAGGAGCGTTTCCAGCTCGCCCATCAACCGGTCCGCCGACAGCTCGGCGTCGCGCACCAGAACTGCACCGCCCGCTTCGACCAGCGGGGCCGCGTTGCTCTCCTGGTGCGCGTCGGCGGCAAACGGGTACGGCACGAACACGGTCGGGACGCCGAACAGCGCGAGCTCGAACACGCTCGAAGCACCCGAGCGCGCGACGGCGACGTCGCACGCCGCGTACGCGAGGTGCATCTCGTTCAAGTAGTCGATCACGCGCACGTCGCGCGGGGTATTCGCGGCGCGGCGCTCCACTTCGGCGCGGTCCGCGCGACCGCACAGGATCACGAACTGGACCCCGCGCGCGGGCGACAACCGCGCCGCCGCATCGGCCGCGGCGAGATTCAGCGAATGAGCGCCCCGGCTGCCACCCACCACCAGCACGATCGGTCGGGCCGGATCGAGCGCGAAGAACGCCGCTGCTTCGTCGCGCGACGGCGTCGACATGCGGCGCAACGGATTTCCGACCACCAGCGCCCGCGTTCCCGCGGGCAAGTAGGCGCGCGACGACTCGTAACCCAACAGCACCAGGTCGGCGTGGCGGGCGAGCGTGCGATTGACCAAACCGGGAACGCTGTTCTGCTCTTGCAAGACGCGCGGAATTCGAAACGCGAGCGATGCGACCACGACCGCGGCACTCGCGTATCCGCCCGTGCCGAGAACAACATCGGGGCGGAACGCCGACAGCACGCGCGCCGCGCGCACCACACCCGCGCCGAGTACGAACGGAGCGCCGAGCTTGCGCGCGATGGTTGCGCCGCGCAGTCCGTACCCGGGCAGTAGGTCGTAATCGCGCCCGGCGCCGGCGAGGATCTTCTCTTCCACTCCGCCGCGCGCGCCCACGAAGCGCGCCGCGGTGGCCACACGCGCTTCCAAGCGCTCCACCACGGCCAGGCCCGGGTACACGTGACCGCCGGTCCCGCCGCCCGCGACGACGATGCGCAGCGCTTCGCTCATTGCGCCCGGCCCTCGCGGGCCGATATGCCGAGCGGCGCGAGTACGTGCCCCTTGGCGCGCGGCGACCGCGCCTCCTTCGGGCGATAACGAGACAGGTTCAAGAGCACGCCCACCGCGAACGCGTTGACCACCAGGGCGGAGCCGCCGTAGCTCAAGAACGGAAGCGGCAAACCCGTGACGGGAAACAGCCCCGTCGCGACGAACATGTTGAGCGTCGCGTACACGAACACCGAGGCCGAGATCCCGATCCCCAGCAATTGACCGAAGCGGTCGTGGCACTGGTACGAGATCTTGAACGCGCGCAGCGTCAGCGCGAGGAACGCGCCGCTGACGAGCAGGGTCAGCAGCAGGCCGCCTTCTTCGCCCACGATCGAGAAGATGAAGTCGGTGTAGGCGTCGGGAAGCCAGTTGAGCTTTTGCTCGCTGTCGCCGAATCCGACCCCCACCAGCCCCCCCGATCCGAGCGCGATCAGCGACTGTTGCACTTGCCAGTTGAGGCCCGTGGACGCGTCGCCGCCGAGCCCCAGAAAGGTCGCGATGCGTTCGCGCACGTAGTCGTGCCGCGCCACTTCCAGCGCGAAAAGCGCCGCGCCGACGCCCACGAACACGGCCATGTGCGCGATGCGGGCGCCGGCGACGAAAAGTATAACGAGCGAGATCGACACCGTGGCCACCGCGGTCCCGAAATTGGGCATCATCGCGATGATGCCGGCCACCAGCGCGATGGCGACGGCGGCGGGAAGGAACCCGCGCCGGAAGGAACGGAAGTCGCGCCCGGTTCGAGTGGCCCAATAAGCGAGAAAGAACACCAGCGCAGTGCGCGCGATCTCCGATGGCTGCAATGTGGTGTGGATGAGCGGCAATAGATACCACCGGCGCGTGTCGCGGATGGTCACCCCGAACACGAACACGCCCACCATCAGCAGAATCCCGACCAGCAGCAGCATGGGCGCCGCACGGCGATAGACCCGGTAGTCGACGCGCGAGGCGAGAAACATGACCACCAATGCCACCACGCAGCGCGCGGCGTGGTTTCGCATCAGCGCGAAGTGATCGCCGAATTTTCCACCCGCGAAAAACGAGCTCGACGACAGCACCAAGCTTAAGCCCAACGCCATCAGAAAGAGCGTCACGACCAACAGTCGCGTGTCCATCCCGAGGCGCAACAGCGGCGGGCCCGATGCGTCGATGGTGTGGGTGCGGCCGGTTACGTTCATGCTGTTCCCTCGCTAGAGTGCGTTGACGCTGGCGCGAAACACTTCTCCGCGCTCCTGATAGTTCTTGAACATGTCGAAGCTCGCGCACGCGGGTGCCAGCAGCACGGTGTCGCCGGGTTTCGCCGAGGCGCGCGCGGACCGCACCGCGTCCGCCATGTCGGACGCCTCGGTGGTGTCGACCCGCCCCGCCAGCGCGCGCGCGATCACGTTGCGCGCTTCGCCGATCAACACCGCGCGCCGCGCCGATTTCAAATACGGCAAGAGCGCGCCGAAGTCGCCTTCCTTGTCGCGGCCGCCCAGGATCACGATCACGGGGCCGTCGATGCTCTCCAGGCTCTTGGCCGTCGCATCGACGTTGGTCGCCTTCGAATCGTTGATGTACGCCACCCCGTCCACCACGCGCACCAGCTCCATGCGGTGCGGGAGTGGGCGATAGGCGCGCAACGCCTTGCGCATGGCGTCCAGCGGCACGTCGAACGGAATCGCGGCGCCGATCGAAGCGAGTGCATTCTCGAGGTTGTGCACTCCCACCGGCGTGAATTCGTTGCGCCGAATCACCACCTCACGCTTCCCGTTCCAGACCCGAACCATCGCGTCGTCTTCGAAGAACACACCCGCGTCCAGGCGTCGTCGCGAGCTGAAAGGCACCAGCGGCCCGCGGTGAGAATCCGCCAAGCTGGCCGCGACGCGATCCTCGGCGTTGTACACGTAGTAGGTTTCAGCCCCCGCGCGGTTCAAGATGCGCGCCTTGGACGCCGAGTATTCGGCGAACGAGTGGTGGTAGCGATCCAGATGATCGGGCGTCACATTGAGGAGCACGGCGACGTCGACGCGGAACCGGTCGATGGTATCGAGCTGGAAGCTGGACAGCTCGAGCACCAAAGTTTCGGGATCGCGCTCGCGCACAATATCCGCGAGCGGGGTCCCGACGTTTCCGGCCACCACGACATCGACACCGCCCGCCTTCAGGAGGGCTCCGACCACGCCCACCGTGGTCGACTTGCCGTTGGTGCCGGTGACGCCGACGATGCGCGCACGCGTGTAGCGGTAGGCCGCTTCGATCTCGCCCATCACGGGGACGCCGGCTTCCCGCGCGCGCATGAGCACCGGGTGGTCGAGGGCGACGCCGGGGCTCACCACGACGCATTCGGAGGCCGCGGCGGCCGCGGCCGCGCGCGCCTTCTCCACGATTTCGATGTCGGGGTACGCGCGCATGGCATCGCTCGCGCGAAACTTCTCCAGTGCGGACGGGTCGTCGTCCGAGACGGCAACCCGCTTGCCGTCGCGCGCGAGCAGGAGGCTCACCGCGATGCCGCTCTTGGCCATGCCGAACACGAACCAGCGACCATATTCCGCAAAGCCGACCACGTGCGCTCCTACTGCAATTTGAGCGTGCTCAAGCTCAAGAGCACGAGCAATGCGCCCACGATCCAGAAACGAACCACGACTTTGTTTTCATGCCACCCCGACAGCTCGAAGTGGTGGTGGAGCGGCGCCATCCGGAAGATGCGACGGCGCGTCAACTTGAAGGAAGCGACCTGGATCATGACGCTCAACGCTTCCGCCACGAACACGCCGCCGATGATGACCAGCAAGAGCTCGCGCTTGAGCAGCACCGCGACCACGCCCAGCGATCCGCCCAGCGCGAGCGACCCGGTATCGCCCATGAACACCTGGGCCGGGTGCGCGTTGTACCACAGGAATCCCAGCGTGGCGCCTACCACCGCCATGCAGTAAACCGCCAGCTCGCCGCTTCCTTCCAAGTACATGATGTTCAGGTAGTCGGAGAACACGCGGTGACCGCTCAAGTACGACAATCCCGCGAAGGCGAGAAAGCAGAAGGCGCACAATCCGATCGCGAGACCGTCGATACCGTCGGCGAGGTTGACGGCGTTGCTCGATCCGGTCACCACCAACGCCACCAGCAGTATGAAAAACGGCCCGAAGTTGATGAACAATCCCTTGGCGAAGGGGATGCTGGTGAGCGTGCCGGCGTCCTTCGCGATGGGACTAAAATAGAGAAACGCACCCAGCGCCAGCCCGAGCGTCATCTGACCGATCAACTTGTAACGGCCCACCAGTCCCTTGGGACGTTTCTTCACCACCCGCAGGTAGTCGTCGAGAAAACCGATGGCACCGGTCCACAGGGTCGTGATGAGCGCGATTTGGACGTAGCGGTTGGTGAGATTGCACCACAGGAGCGAAGGCACCAAGATGGAAGCGAGAATCAACAGGCCTCCCATGGTCGGAGTGCCCGCCTTCGCGTGGTGCGTCTTGGGGCCCTCCTCGCGAATCACCTGGTACATCTGCGTGCGCCGCAGGATGCGAATCAGCGCCGGGCCCAGCACGAAGCTGATCAAGAGCGCGGTCGCCATGGCGTAGGCCGACCGAAACGTGATGTAGCGGAACACGTTGAACACCGAGATCTCGGTGTGCAGCGGATACAACAAGTGATAGAGCATCCGGCCTCCGCTCGGTTTGTGCCTACGCGCCGCGCTTGTGCGCGAGCGCTTCCACGATTCCGTCCACGAATTCGTCGAGCTTCATCGCGCGCGATCCCTTCACCAGCACGGCGTCGCCGTCTTTCGCATCGTGCGCGTATGCGGCCACCAGCGCCGCGATGTCGGTGTGCACTTCGACCACGAAGTCGGCGCGATGGGCGCGCGCCGCGGCAGCGACGACGGCGCTTTTCTCTCCCACCCAGTACAGCTTGTCGATGGACGACGCCGCCGCAACGGCTCCCACGCCGGCGTGCAGCGCATCGGTTTCCTCGCCCAGCTCGCGCATGTCACCGAGCACCGCCACCCGGCGCTGGGCCGGCAGCGACGCCAGCATGGCGAGCGACTGTTTCACGCTCGCGGGGCTCGCGTTGTAGGACTCGTCGATGATGGTGACGCCTCCCACCACGTGCACGCGTCCACGACCGGGTGTGGCCGGCACGGAGGCCAGCGCGTCGCGCATGCGCCTGGCGTCCACACCGCACGCGTCGCCCACCGCGAAGGCCGCGCACGCATTGACGGCGTTGTACTCGCCCACGGCGGAAAGGCTCAAGGGCTCCCCGTTCACGCTGAAACGGAGCAGCCCCTCGGAGAACGTTACGTTCCCCAGCCGAAAATCGGCCGCCGGTGAGCGGCCGAAGCTGAACACTCTTCCCTGCACTTTGGCGCCCAGCTTCTCGAAGAACTCGTCGTCGCGCGGAAGCACCGCGACGCCGCCGCGCGCGAGGTGCTTCAACAGCGATCCCTTTTCGTCGGCGATAGCGGCGCGCGATCCGAAGTAGCCCACGTGCGCGTCGCCGATGTTGGTGATGGCGGCGACATCGGGGGCCAGCAAACCGCCCAGGGCGTCGATCTCGCCCAGGTGGTTGGCTCCCACTTCGCACACCAGGTACTCGCAGTGCTCGTCCGCTTCCAGGATGGTCAACGGAACGCCCACCAGGCTGTTGAGGTTGCCGCGGTTCGCATGCACGCGGTACTTCGCGCGCAATACGGCGCGCACATACTCTTTGGTGGTGGTCTTGCCGCCGCTTCCGGTTATCGCCACCACGCGCGCGGCGAGGTGACGACGGTACGCGCGCGCGAGCTCGAACAGCGTGCCGCGCGTGTCGCGCACCAAGAAATAGGGAATGCTTTGCGCTTCCATGGCGTCGGCCACGGATGGGTCGGAGACGACGACCGCGGGGCTCCCGGCCGCGAACGCGTCGCGCACGAAGCGATGCCCGTCGACGCGCTCACCGCTCAGCGCGAAGAACAAGCGGCCCGAGCAATCGGCACGATTGTCGATCGTGGCCCCGGTCCACGAGACGTCGGCGGGCGCGTGCCAGCGCGTCAATGCGCCGGCCGCTTCCAGCGCGTCGCGAACCCACTCGAGTGTCCGGACCTTGGTTTGCATGTTCACGGCGCCGTCCACGATGCGAGCGCCTCCTCCGCCTGTTCGCGATCGCTGAAGGGCTGCTTCTCGTTCCCGATGATCTGGTAGTCCTCGTGTCCCTTGCCGAGCAGTGCTACCAGGTCGCCGGCGCGCGCTTGCGATACCGCGGAACGGATCGCACGCGCGCGGTCGAGCTCGACCACGACCTCGCGCGCGCGATCGATGCCGGCGCGAATGTCGTCGACGATCGCCTCCACCCGCTCGCTGCGCGGATTGTCGGTGGTGAGGATCACACGGTCGCTGGCGCGCGCGGCGATGGCACCCATCAGCGGGCGCTTGCTCCGGTCGCGATCGCCGCCGCAGCCGAACACGGTGACCAGGCGCTTGGGCTTCAAGCCGCGGCAGGTCGCGAGCACGCGCTCGAAACCGTCGGGCGTGTGCGCGTAGTCGACCACCACCACCGGCTTCGATCCGCCGCCGAGCGCTTCGAAACGACCCGGGACACGGTCGACGGCTTGCAATCCGTCTCTGATTTGATCGAGTGACGCGCCCGATGCAAACGCACCCGCCGCGGCTACCGCGGCGTTGGCGGGGACGAACCCACCCAGCAATTTCATTGCGACGCGCAACGCCTCGCCGCTTGGCAACAAGAGTTCGAAGCGCGTCCCCGAGAGCGACACGTCGACGTCGCGCACGCGCCAATCGGCGTCCGCACTCATCCCCACCGCGATCTTGTGGCCGCGAAACGAGGTACCGATCTCGCGCGCGTTGGCGTCGTCGGCCCAGTACACGAGGGTGCCATCCGGCTTGTGACGACCCGCCGCGACCAGCGAATGGACGAACTCCGCCTTGGCCGCTTTGTAGTCTTCCATCGTCTTATGAAAATCGAGGTGGTCATGCGTCACGTTCGTTAGTATCCCGACATTGAAATCTAGCCCCCATACTCGATGTTGCCGCACCGCATGAGAACTGACCTCCATGACCACCCCGAAACAGTTCTGGTCGCGCATGGCGCGAAACCAGGAATGAAGTGCGACCGCGTCCGGCGTCGTGTACGGGTCGCGCAGCAACGTATCCACGCCGTGTCCCAGCGTGCCGATGATGCCCATCCGTCGTCCCGACCGCTGCATGATCGATCGCAGGAGAAACGTGGTCGACGTCTTGCCGTTGGTTCCGGTGACGCCGCACAAGAACAGCTCGCGCGCGGGGTCGCCGTGAAAGCGCGCAGCCATGAGTGCGAGCGCTTTCGACGAGTCCGCGACCACCACCAAAGGAATCTCGAGACCGGCCGGCGCGTGTTCCACGACCACCGCAACCGCACCGCGACGGGCGGCCTGGTCGACGAAGTCGTGACCGTCGCTCGCCAGGCCGCGCACCGCGACGAAGACGTCGCCGGCTTTTACCGCGCGCGAATCGGCGGTCACACCGCCGACTCTGAGCGCGCGCGCCGGCGCGTCGAGTGCGGCGGCCGCTGAAGGCCCCAGCACATCGACCAGCGCGCCCAGATCGATCGTGCGCGTGTCCATGGTCTCCTCCGCCACCGTCATCGACGCCCGCCCGGTCGTTTCACCGCGGCCGTGCTTTGCGCGGCCACCACGCCGGCGACCCGCTGATCGCGCGATGCGCGCGCGTCGCCCTCGCGCGAACCCGCGTCGCGCAGGGTTTCCTCGTTCGCTTCGCGATAGCCCGTGCGCACCCGCCGGTTGGTTTCCATTCCGGCGCGCGCCGCGCCACCCGCGTCCGCCAGGTACAGGCGCACGACGGCGTCGCGATCCATGGGTGCGCCGGGAGCAGGTGCTTGTGCCACCACGCGCCCGCGCTCGCCGCTGAGCAGCACGTTCGCTCCCAGTGCGCGCGCGGTCGCGAGTGCCGCGGGTCGATTCATGCGCAAGAAGTTGGGCGCGGTGCTCCCGCGCTCGTCCAAAGAAGCGACGCGCAGCGTCTCGAGCGACAGCACGTCGTCGAACCACGGGGTCGAGGTCGCGAGTGCGCGGCAGATGCGCGCAAACACGGGTGCGGCCGAATCCCCGCCGAAACGCGACGCCCACTTGGGCTCGTCGATCATGACGATGGCCGCGATCTTCGGCTTCTCGTAAGGCGCGAACCCAACGAAGCTCGATACGTAGCGGTTGAACAGATAGCCACGGTTACCCGCCTTCTGCGCCGTGCCCGTCTTCCCCGCCACGCGCATGAACTCGAGCTTCGCCGCTTGTGCGGTTCCGTCTTCCACCACGCGCAGACACATCTCGCGCAGCTGGGCCGCGGTTTCTTGCGACACCACGCGGCGCACCACCACCGGTTCCGAGCGCGATACCTCGCCGGTGGCGGGGTCCGCAACGCCGCGCACCAAGCGCGGCATCATCATGACCCCATCGTTGGCAATGGCCGCAAAAGCATTCAAAATTTGAATCGGCGTTACCGCCACTTCTTGGCCGAACGCCATGGTCGCCTTGGTACGCGCGGACCAGCGTTCGATGGGCGGCACCAATCCGGCCGACTCTCCCGGCAAACCGATGCCCGTCTTCGACCCGAAGCCGAACAAGCGCGCGTATCCGTACAGGTCGCCGGGCTGCAAGTACGACGACGCCTTCGCCATCACGATGTTGCTCGAGTACTGGAACGCCTCGTCGATGGTGAGCCAGCGGTGTGGGTGCGGGTCACGAATGGTGGCCACACCGATGTCGGCCTTTCCGTCCTCCGCGTCGAACGAATCGGCCGGCGTCACCCGCGTCTTGTCGAGGAGTGCCGCCACGGTCACGAGCTTGAAGGTCGACCCCGGCTCGTAGACGTGCGACACGCTGCGCAGCGTCCACAGCGAGTCGGCGCGCGACGCGCGCTCGCGGTTGGCGATCGACGGCAGCTCCGCCAGAGCCAGCACGTCGCCGGTCGCGATCTCCATCACCACCACCGCCCCACCGCGCGCTCCGAATTCCTCCACCGCGCGCCGCAGTTCCGTCTCCGCCACGTCCTGCACGGTGGCGTCGATGGTGAGATACACGTGCTTGCCGTCGACCGGCCGCTGCTCGACTTGCGTGTAGTAGCGGTCGCTCTTGTAGGCGCCGTTGCGCACCACGATCTCGCGCCCCGCGCTCCCGCGCAGCGCCTTGTCGTAGGCCGCCTCGACCCCCGAGAGCCCGCCGTTCTCGCGGCTGACGAAGCCGATCACCTTGCTGCCGACGGCGTCGTACGGATAGATGCGGTTGGCCTTGAGCTCTACCACCACGCCGTCGATCTTGGCCAGGTCGCGGCGCGTCGCTTCCGACAACATCACGTCGTGTTTGACGTAGAGGTAGGATTTGCGCGACTTGAGCTTGTCGCGCACCGAGCGCGCGGACAGATTCAACGCGCCCGCGAGCACGCGCGCAGCGGCGTCGGCGTCTTTGATGCGCGCCGGCTGCACCGCCACCGACGAGCGCCGTATGTTCATAGCGAGCGGGCGGCCATCGCGGTCGAAGATGCCGCCGCGGTCGGCGGCGACCACGCGCGGCGCTACGCGCTGCTTCTCCGCCGCGCGCAGATACTCGTCGTGGCCGAGGTATTGAACTTGGAACAGTCGCGCCCACAGCACCAGCACGGCGAGCCCGAACACCCCGCCCACGATACACAAGCGCCGTTTTTGGTCCCGCGTCGTCATCGGCGCATCACCTGGGAGAGCTCGCTCACGTCGGCCCCGAGCAGATCGTTCACGCGCACCGGGTCCACGATTGGCCCCTGGTCGCGCAGCACGGGACCGTCCACGGCGACGCGAACCACGTCGTCCTGAGTGGCGCCGACCAAGCCCAGGCTTTCCTCGCAGTGACGCGACACGCGCGACTTGGACGTCATGGTCGCGTAGCGCGCGGTTAAGACCCCTATCCGTTCGCGCAACAGGAGCTCGTCGCGCTTGCGCGCGGTCACGTCTTCCATGAGGCTCGAGGTGTAGACCTGGGTCGACACGTACGCGAGCAGGAGCACGGCGAAGGTGGCATAGCCCAGTACCATCATGGGCGCGCCGAGCTTTCCGGCCAGCGCGTCGAGCAAGAACTGCCCGACGATCCAGACACGATGGCGCTGCTTCATTGCACCCGCTCCCCGTTGACGCGCTGACCATTCGCGATTTTGGCGCCGGCGCGCAGGGTTGCACTGCGCGAGCGCGGGTTGGAGGCGATTTCTTCCTTGGATGCCCGCACGGCGCGGCGCGTCAACAGCTCGACGCGCGGCACGCGTCCGCACACGCACATGGGAACACTCGGCGGACACACACAGTTCGCCGACGCATCGCGCAGGAACGTCTTGACCATGCGGTCTTCGAGCGAGTGGTAGCTCATGACGACCAAGCGGCCGCCGGGATTCAACACGTCGAGGACGCCGTCCAAGAACGCGCGCAGGAGGTCGAGCTCGCGATTGACCGCGATGCGCACCGCTTGAAACACGCGCGACAGTTCGGCCGGCGGCACACCGCGGCCCAGCGTGGCGGTCACGGCCCCACGCAGATCCGAGGTGGTGGATAGGGTGCCCGCCGCAGCCGCGCTCGCAATAGCGCGCGCGACCCGGCGGGCCTGGCGGACCTCACCAAACTCACGAAGCAAGGAGGCAATTTGGTCGGCGTCGAGGCGCGTGAGGAGCTGGGCCGCGGTCTCGCCCTCGCCGCCCATGCGCATGTCGAGCGGTCCGTTCGACGAATGCCCGAAGCCGCGCGCGGGATCGTCGAGCTGCGGGCTCGAGAAGCCGAGGTCCAAGAGCACGCCGTCGACCTTCCCGGTCCCCGCGAGCACGTGGTCGAAATCGGAATACAGTCCGCGCGCCAGCGTCACGCGGTCCGCGAAGTCGCGCAGGCGCGAGGCACTCGCTTCCAGCGCGGCCGGGTCGCGATCGACTCCGATCAGGCGCACGTCGGGACGCGCGCGCAGGATCGCTTCCGCGTGCCCGCCGAAGCCGACGGTGCCGTCCATGACGACGCGTGTGCGCTCGTGCATCAGATAGCGCACGACGTCGCCCACCATCACGGGAAGGTGCCGCATGCCGTCATCCTTGTGCGCGTGTGCGCGCGTCCAGCCATATGGAACGACCACCATCATCATCGGCTCTAGAAGAACGTGTTGTTGATGTTCTTGAACGCCTTCGCCATCTCGGCGTAGCGGCGCTCGATGTGCGTCGGACTCCACACCTCGACGCACGAGGCCATGTTGATGACCACCACCGTTGCCTCGAGCTGGCAGCGTTCGCGCACACTCTTGGGGAGGATCAAGCGCCCCTGCGCGTCGGCCACCACGGTCTCGCGATGGAGTTGTACAAATCGAACGAAGTCGCGCTTCAGGTCGCCGGGCGCCTGGCTCAAGAACCGGCGCTCGTACTCGTCCCACTGGACGGTGGTGCGGATCTCGAGGAAGGGGGGCTCGTCGATGTTGGGTAAGAGGTGGAGGCGGTCCCCCTTCTTGAGCTTGATTTGCTCCCGAACGGGACGCGCGAGCTGAAGCCGGCCCTTGGGGTCGATGCCATGGACGTGTCTTTCGCCGAAGTTGCCCTGCATCGGGAAGCCTAACTCGTTGAAAAATTAGATATTTGGAACAGATTTAGGGAACTTGCACCACTTGAATCGGCATTCTAGGGATTTCTAGGGATGACGGTCAAGGGAAAATACGGAGACAGGGAGGGATTCTCCCTGGGCCAGGGAGCCGGGTCGCAAAGGGTCCAGATCGGGGTCGAACTAGGAGGGCTTGGCGGCGACGACGCACACGGTTGCGCCGAGCGAGCGGATGCCGGGAGCACTCTCCGAGATTTTTTCGAAGGCGGACCACGGCGCGTACCACGCGTCGGGTGTGCTCTTCAGCATGAAGAGGAAATGCGAGACGCTCGCCACGCGAAAGCCGGCACCGGCGAGGAGCGACACGATCTCGCGATCCGGTGCGGGTCGATGATAGCGATACGGGTGATACGCGTCGCGCGAGGTACCGAGGTCGGGGTAACACATCGACGGCAGCTGGTCGCGAATCCAACGGTGGCGCACCGCGACGCGCTTGGCGCGCTCGACCGGGCTCGCGTGGTTGGGTGTCGAGAGCACGATGCGCCCGCCCGCTCGCAGCACGCGAAAACATTCCGCCACCGCCCGCGCGCGGTCCTCGGCGAAAATGTGCTCGAACGTCTCCACCATCGTCACGTGATCGAAGCGTCCGTCTGCGAACGGCAGTGCGCGCGCGTCGGCGCCCGCGACGTCGAAGTCGATGCGATTGAAGGCCGCGATGCGCTTCCCCACCGCGAACTGATCCGGCACGATGTCGACGCCCAACGCGCTGAACCCGAGCGCATTGAGCGCCATCACGTTGAACCCCCACGCGGAGCCCACGTCGAGCACGCGACGCCCGTGCGCGAGATCGAGGTGACGATCCACTTCCGCGAAGCGGCGCATCATCATGTGGCGCCGAGCGCGCGGTCCCAGGTACCAGTGGCGCAGGAGATCCGGCATCTCGTCGCGCGCCAGGTCGGGCGGGATGGCGATGTCGGGCAAGACGAAGGTCACGGTTCGACCGTCAATTTATAGAGCGTGTAATGATAGAGGCCGGGTTTGCGAATGCCGAGGTTGCGCACCTCGGTCGCGTAAACCCGTTCGAAGCGGTGGCCATGGACAACGATCCCGTCGAAACGATTCGCCTGGTGGTCGCGATCGACGAAGTAATCCACGCGCGGATAGCCGGGGACGTCGAAGTACAAGCCGCGATCGACGATCTCTTCGTAGTCGTGCGCCTCGCGCAGCTTCCCCGTCTCGGGCTCCACCAGTCCACCCAGATCGAGCACGCGCCGCTGCGAATAGAACGCCAGGTAGCCGATGTCGGCGGCGGCAACCACGGCCTCTGGCGGCGAGTTGTCGCGCAGGAACACGGCCAGGTCCGTCATGGGCCCGGTGAGGTCGGCGCTGAACTCGCGCGAGGGTTGCAACACCACCCGCGCGTAGAGCGCCGCGTTGGATAGCACCGCCAGCGCGGCGGCGACCACGGCGATACGGGTCGCGTGCTGCTCGTCGACCACCTGCTCGAGCGATCGCCACCCGACCACGCACACCGCCGGAGTGATGAGCATGAGATAGCGCGAGAGAATCTGGATGTCGAAAACGACGTACGCGATGGGAAGCGCCACCATCCACAACACGCAAAAACGAAGCCGCCGGTCGAACACGACCGCATGCCGGCGCGAGATCACAACGTCGGCCACCATCGCGAGCACCGCGACCGCCTGGGTCGCGATTACGATCTTCCCCACCGGCGCAAACTTGGCCATGAACACGAGCGGATTCCCGATCACTCCGCCGCTCTTGGCACCCGCCGTGTTGGGAAGGAAGCTGCCCATGTGCCATTTCGCGAACAAGAGCCACGGCACGAGCAGCGCCCCCGCGACCAGGAGTGCCACCACCACCGCGCGCACGCGCGGACGCGGGTGCATGGTCAAGAACGCGAGCACGAAAACGGGAGCGGCGAGATAGATTTCGGGGCGCAAGAGCGCCCCCACGGCGAGTGCGGCACCGAAGCGCGCGGCCCCGGCGGTCGTTTCCGCGGCGTGGAGCGAGGTCAGCGCCAGTACGGTCGCGGCCAGCATCGCGGCCGATGACTCCATGCCCAGTGCCGACCAGCGCGCGAACCACGCGTCCGCGGCCAGCGCCGTGGTGGCGCACAAAGCCACCGTGCGCGAGCAGCCCGCGGCGCGCGCGAGTCGATAGAACACGAACAAGGTCGCGAAGGCGGCCAACCACGAGAGGACGCGACTCACATCGACCATCGATTCCGGATTGGACAATCGCGCGCCGATCGCCGCCAGCGCCATCACCCACAACGGACTGGTGGTACCGAACGAGCGCTCGCCGGCATTGAAGGCGAACTCGCCGTGCTCGATGAGATTCTTCGCGTACTGCAGATGGATGAATCCGTCGTCGGTGAAGCCGTGACGCAGCGCAAGCATGAAGGCCGCGAGAATCAGGACGGGAGCGAGCCAGGCCGCGCGTTGCATCGCTACCACCTCTGCGCCGCGATGCGGTCGAGAAGGCGCGCCAGCTCGCCCGCCTGCCGGGAGCGCTGCAAATCGGGCACCGGGTCCAAGTGGTAAGAGCGATCGAGGATGCCGTCACGGAAGTGCGCGTACATGTGCTCGATCTTGCGCGCGATGTCCGCGACGTCGTCGGGTCCCGCGGTTTCGCCGCGCCGCAGCGACTCGACCAGCGATCGCGCCTCACCGGGTGGCGCCAACGCCAGCACGGGGCGCGCGAGGCCGATGTATTCGTAGAGTTTTCCCGGCACCAACCCGTCGTAGCGCGAATCAATGTGTTTGATCAACAACAGAACGTGGGCCTGGCGCTGGACTCGAAGCGCCTCGTCGTGCGCGACCGAGGAGCGAAAGGTCACCCGGTCGGTGAGAGAGAGCCGCGCTGCCGCGCGCTCGTTGTCGTCTTCGCGGGCTCCGACGAACTCGACCTCGACATCCGCGCGCGCCTCGGGCCGGCGCGCGAAGAACGCCGCCAGTGCTTCGAGAAACGGGACCGCGCTCCGTTTTTGCGTCAGCATTCCAGCGTGCACGAACCGCATCGGGCGCAACGCGGGAGCGAATGATATCACCGAGCGCGCGTCGTCGCCGTCGTACCCGTTGGAGACGCGCTCGATTCGCGCGCGCGGGTAGGCTTCCTTCAGTACCAATTCGTGCCAGCGCGTGGTCACGATCACCGCGCTGGCGCGCTTGCACACCCGCGCTTCGAGCGTTCGGTGCATGCGCGCGTGCAACGCGCTGGGTGGATCGTGCAGACGGAGATTCATCCACGGGTCGCGAAAATCCGCCACCCACGGGAGCCGCGTTCGCGCGCGCACCGCGTCGCCCACCAGGTGGCTGGTCTCGGGCGGCGAGGTCGAGTACACGGCGTCGAACGCCCCCGTGCGCGCCTCGCGCAAGGCCGCGCGCAGCGCGAACGGAAACCACCCCAGGTACGTGTCCGGCACCAAGAGCGCGGCACCCGCACGCCGCCCGAGCGCGAAGCCGCGCGACGAGCGCGATTGCGCGCCGGCCCCCTTCGATCGCGCCGCGGACAGAACACCCTGACCGCTCAAGGTTGCGGTTCGAATCACGCGGCACTCGGCGGGAATCTTCGCCGCCAGACTCGGGTCGCGAATCCAAAACGCCTCCCCGCGGGGCGCGATCACGGTCGTGCGCCAGCCGTGGTCCGGCAGGTAGCGTACGAACGACAAGGGCCGGTACACACCGCCCCCACCCATGGGCGGAAAGAACGGCACGATCATGAGCAGGTGCTTCACGGCATCCACCACGCCAATCCGCGCGCGAGGCCGTGGCCTCCCAGTGATTGCAGGATACGCGCGCGCTCCTCGCCCGTCAGCACCGCGAAGCGCCGTGCGAAGCGCAGGTACATCCACACCGCGACCGCCGCGAGCACCCACACCACCGGCCGAGGCATTCCCAGACCGCTAGCAATGAGCGCCGGCGTGAACGCGAGTGCGGCGCACACCAGCGCCTTGCCGAGCGAAGAGAGTGCTTCGGCGACCGTCGGCTTGACCGTGGCGAGACGCGCCGCCAGCGCCAGCTGCACCACGCACGCGACCAGCTGTGCCACCCCGGCGCCCACCACGCCGATGCGCGCGGCCAGCACCAACAGCAGTGCGAGGTACGTGCACGCCCACGCGAGGTCGCACGCGAGTGCGGCGCGCACGCCGTCGCGCGCCTTCATCACGGCGGTAATCGGTGCCGTCATGGCCGAGAGCGGAATCGACGCCGCGAGCAGGAACAGCGTCGGACGCGCGGCGAGGAAGGCGTCGTTCGACGCCAGCCGTATGAGGTCGCCCGCGCACACCGCGATGGCCGCGGCCGCGAGCACCGACGCCACCACGCTGGCCTTGAAAAAGGCGCGCGTCGACAGCTCGACCACCGTGTCGCGGCCTTCGCTCGCGACCCGCGTCACCTCGGGTTGGAACGCGAGCACCGGAATGGCGATGAATCGATTGGCGAGTCGCGCGATGCGCGACGCGACGTGGAACAACGACAGGGATTCCAGCGTGAGCACGGTCGACAGGAGCCAACGGTCGGCGTCGCTGAACGCGATCGCGACCAAGCTCAAACCGGCAGCACCCAGCCAGTACTCGCGGTACGACAACGCCGGGGTGCCGGTCGAGTTCGCGGGGACGTCGCGCCGCAGGCGGCTTGCGAACCACGGCATGGCCGCGAGGGCTGCTACCAGCGACGTCGATCCCACGATCTCGAACAGTCGGGTGAGCGTCAGTCGATCCGCTTCGATCGCCATCCACGCCACCTGGACCACGAGCGCTCCCGTCTCGACCACCGTTTGCGAACCGAAGCGGCGCAACCCATTGAAGCCGCCGTAGAGGACGAGCTTGATCGCCACCGCGAGTGTCGTTACGGCGAACCAGAACAGGAGCGGCGTGTCGAGCTGCGCCGGCGGGACGGGGGCGAGGAAAATCGACTGCGCGCCGACCACGACTGCAATCAACACGGCGCACGCGATGGTGGTGATGGCCAGCGCGGTGAGAACCAGGCGACGAGCGCTGGCGCGCTCGCTCTTGGCCGCGTGCTCGGGCAGGAAGCGCGTCAAGAGCTGGGGGAAACCGTTCGCGGCCAGCATCGCAACCAAGAGCGAGAGACCGCGCAACGACGCGAACAGGCCGAACGTCGCCATGGGCAGGGCCCCCGCGAGGATCTTCATCTGCGCGACGGTGAGTGCCGTCGCCAGCACGGTCGAAACCGCCAACACCACGGTGTTGCCGACGAAGCGCGAGCGCCGCGTGGTCATCGCGACCGCCCCCGCCCGCGCAAGGCGGCCGCCGCGCGCCCGGCCCAGCTCCGGTGACGCACGATGCGATACGCGCGCTCTTCTCCTCCCAACGATCGCTTGTAGTCGACGAGCGATGCCTTTCCCAAGCTCGCGCCCAAGTTGTAAGAACGAAACCCCGCCTCGCACGCTTCGCGCATCGCGGTCGCGTACAACATGGTCCCCGCGTTGACTTCATCGCCCCGCCGGGACGCCATCCCGTACCACGCCGTGACGTCGTCTTGGTAGTAGAAGTTGACGTGGCCGCCCACCACCTCACCCTCGTGCTCGGCGAGATAGAGTCGCACTCGATTCCCCCCACGCGCGACCAGCCCGCGAAACAGCGCCTCCGGGTGGCCCGACCGTGACTCCCAGCCGGCCAGGCGCGCGCGATACACGTCGAAAAAGCGCGCGACGTCATCCTCGCCCTGCGCGCGACGAACCACCACTCCCGCTTCTTCGGCGCGGCGCGCGCGACGGCGCCGCGGCTTGTCGAATCGATCGCGCCACACCGCATCGAACCCGGCCGAGATATCTACCACGTGGGTAAGACCCGTCTCGACCTCGCCGTCGTCATCGAACGCGCGATGAAAGTCGACCCACCCCACTTCGAGCACCTGCCGGCGCGTGAGCTCGCGCCGGTAGGCGGCGAGCAGCTCGCGCGCGGCGCCGTCTTCGCCCACCGGCCCGCCGTAGGTTCCAAACGGCAACGACCACAGCGACTGGAAGGGCCCTCGTCGCGCGACGAAATAGGGCAGGAATGCGGTGGCACTCGCACCGTCTTCGGCCACCAGGCAGCGCGGGCGCAAGCGCGGGTAGGCTTCGGCCAGCGACGACATCCACGCATGGGTGTGATAGAAGGTGGCGCGCGGTGACGCCTCGGCGACCGCGTCCAGCTCCGGCGGGAACGTGTCGACGACCACGACTCTCATCGCTCAAGCGGCGCGAAAGTGGTCCGCAATGCGCGCGACCGCTTCGGCTACGTCGCGCACGTCGTCGTCGGTCATGTCGGGAAATATGGGGAGCGAGATGCAGCGCGCGTAGTAGTCGTCGCTCGCGGGGAACGTTTGTCCTGCGCGCAGATAGGGACCGAAGAAGGGGTGGCGGTAGATGGGAATGAAGTGCACCGAGGTACCCACGTTCTCCGCGCGCAGCGCCTTGATGAACTGGTCGCGATCGATGGTGAGCGCTCCGAGCCGCAAACGAATCACGTACAGATGCCACGTGTGCCAATTGCCGGGGCGCTCGCGCGGGAGCTCGACCGCCGCGCAATTGGCCAGCGCGAGAGAGAGTCCCGCCGCCACCGAGCGCCGGCGCTCGAGCAACGCGTCGATCTTCGCCAGCTGGGTGAGCCCCAGGGCCGCGTGCAAGTCGCTCAAGTTGCACTTGAAGCCGGGGATTTGTACCTCGTAGTACCACGAGCCCTGGTCGGTGTAGCGGCTCCAACTGTCGCGCGACATGCCGTGGTAGCCGAGCAACCGCAGGCGGTGCGCGAGCGCGTCGTCTTCGGTCGTGATGGCCCCACCCTCGGCGGAGGTCAGGTTCTTGGTAGCGTAAAAACTAAAATTGGTCGCGCGGCCGAAGCGACCCAGCGGTTCGTCGTCCACGCGCGCGCCGAACGAGTGCGCCGCGTCTTCGACCACCGGGATCCCCGCGCCGTCGGCCAACGCCACGATCTCGCGGATGCGGCACGCCTGCCCGCCGAAGTGGACCGGCATGATCGCTTTCGTGCGCGGTGTGACCGCACGGCGTACGGCGTCGGGGTCGACGCCGAAAGTTTCGGGCTCGATATCGGCCAGCACCGGTGTTGCTCCATTGTGGATGATGGCGTGCACCGTCGAGGCGAACGTGATAGGCGAGGTGATGACTTCGTCGCCGGGTCCGATCCCCAGCGCCTTCATGCACAAGAACATCGCTTCGCTGCACGAGCTCACCGCGATGGTGTGCGCGGTACCCAGGTATTCGCCCAAGCGCTTCTCCAACTCAACCGCCTTGGGCCCCGACGTCAGCCAGCCCGAGCGCAGCGTCTCCGACACCGCGGCCACGTCGGTCTCGTCGACGGCGGCGCGAAAGAACGGCAACGGCTTCGAGCGCACCGGGGTTCCGCCCGCGATGGCGGGCAACGAGGAGCGCGAGACGCTCATGGATGCTTCACCGGCTTCGCTTTTCGTTCCCGCGAACGATCGACGGCCTCGCCGCCGGAGAGGCTCGCGTCGGCGATGGCGCGCGCGAGCTCGGCGCGTATCGCGTCGTCGTCGCCGGACGCCGCCAGCGCTTCGAGTTTGGCCAGGGTCGCGTCGAGCCGAGAGCGCGCCGGCAGCTTGGGAGTCGTGCACAGAATGTGCTCGTGGCGCGACGGCACGGTTTCTTCGCCGTCCGCGATCAACGACTCGTGCAGCTTTTCGCCCGGACGCAGTCCCGTGAATTCGATGCGAATCTCGCTGCCGCTCTTGAAGCCGGACAGCGCGATCAGGTCGCGCGCCAGCTCCGCGATGCGAATCGGCGCGCCCATCTGCAGAATGAAGATCTCTCCGCCTTCGCCCATGAGCGAGGCCTGGATGACGAGCAAGCACGCTTCCTTCTGCGACATGAAGTAGCGGGTCGCGTCTTCGTGGCTGACGGTCACCGGGCCGCCGTTTCGAATCTGCGCGATGAACAGCGGCACCACGCTCCCGCGGCTCGCGAGCACGTTGCCAAAACGCACCGAGACCAGCTTGGGGTTTCCGTCGGGGTTGTTGCGCGACGCCATCAAGTACTCGGCGAAACGCTTGCTGGCACCCATGACGCCCCCCGGCCGCGCCGCCTTGTCGGTCGAGAGCATGACCACGCGCGCCACACCGGTCGCGTAGGCGGCGTCGATCACGTTGCGCGTCCCCAGGATGTTGTTCTTCACCGCTTCGGCGGGAAACGCCTCCATATAATGCACGTGCTTGTGCGCGGCGGCGTGGTAGACGATCTCCGGCGTGTGCGCGGCGAAGACGCGCGCCAGCGCACCCGCGTCGCGCACGTCGACGATGACGGGGACGATGTCGCGCGACGGATACCGCGCGCGCAGCTCGCGCTCGATCTCGTAGATCTGATTCTCGCCGCGGCCCGCGAGCACCAAGCGCTCCACGTCGAATCGACCCACTTGCCGGCAAATCTCTCCGCCGATCGAACCGCCGGCACCGGTCACGAGCACGGTGCGACCGTCTAGGAAACGCGCGATCTCGGCGTCGTCGAACTCGACCGTCTCGCGACCCAAGAGGTCTTCGGGTCGCACGTCGCGAATCTGTTCCAGGTGGACCGGGCCCTTGATGATCTCGAGCAGGCCGGGTGCGATGCGGTAGGCGACTCCGGCATCGCGGCACAAAGACACCATGCGCCGAACGAACTCGCGATCCGCGGAGGGAACCGCGATCAGAACTTCGTCGACATGGTGGCTGCGCACGACGGCGGTGAGGTCGGTGGTGGCACCCAAGACGCCGACGCCGTCGACCTGCTTACCAGCCAGCGCGGGGGCGTCGTCGAGAAAACCGATGGTGAGGTAGTGGTCGCGCGCGCGGGTGCCGATCTCCCGGGCCAGCATGCGGCCCGCCTCGCCCGCACCGACGATGAGCAGACGTTTTACCATCGAGGACTAACGCAGCACCGCAATCATCTTGGTGACCGAACCGCCCGGGCCCGACACTCGCACCACGTAGCTCCCGCTGCTGGCGACGAATCCGGTCTCGGTGGTCAGGTCCCACGCCACCTGGCCGTTGGCATCAACCGTCTGCGAGTGCACCAGCACGCCTTCGATGTTGTACACCTCGACCGAAACCGGGCCGGTGATGTTCTGGATCATGAGCTCGTTTTGTCCGCGGCTGCGATACACGGGGTTGGGATACAAGTAGACGCGCGACAGGTTGGTCTCCTGTGCGGGCGGCGGCGTGTAGTCGAGCTCCGACAGCCCGCCCAAAGTCCCGACGTACACGATGTCCTGGGTCGGATGCATGGCGAGCGCGCGGCAATCCGAATGCGACAGCGGGGAGATGACGCTCAACGGATAGCGCAGGTCGGCGAGCACCGTCGCATAGGTCGACGCCGTGGTGTAGGTTTCGATATCGCCGTCGTCGTCGCGCGCGATCTTGTTGAGGCCGAGGTTGGTCGCCACCCACAAGTTCTCGTCGTGGTCGAGGAGGATGTCCTGCACACCCGGGCTCAAGATGCCGGAGCCGATGCCGATGTAAACCGGAAACTCGTCGACCTCGCGCGGCGGCGGCTGCGTGGACGGGTGTCGAAACAACCCGGACGCGGTGGCGATCCAAAGCACGTTGTCGGAGCGCAGCTCGATGCCGGCCACGTTTCCGTCCAACGACGTGCGGGCAACGGGCGTGGTCCACTGGTCTCCCGCCGTGTTGGTGATTGAGCTCCAACTGAAGCCGCCAAAGTTCCACTCCTGGATACCCTGGGTCCGGTGCGCGATGTATGCCCTTCCCGGCCCGAAAGCGACGTCGATGATGTCGCCCGAGGCCATATCCGACTCGACGATCGGCGTCATCTCGAACCATTGGGTACCGTCGCGCGACAGAATGTGAATTCCCTGCCAACCATTCAACCCGAGACGCGAGATGTCGCCCAAGAACCAGCGATTCCCCCCCGGGTCTTCGACCGCGCGTTGCAAGCTGAGCGAGCCCAGACCGTCGCCGCCGCCGGAACCCTCCGCGTGGCGCGTCCAAACATCGTTCGAGTAAATGGCGTCCGAGCGATCGTCGAGTTGGTCGAGCGTGGGGCTCGGCAGCGAGCAGAACCACTTGAATCCCTGCGAGTCGGCCAGGAACGCAAGATTGTTGTACTGGTTGCTGGGAAACTCGGTGCCACCAATGGCCGGGTGGTAGTTGATCCACGCACCCGAAGGCATCAGCTTGCCCACATAAAAGAGGGAGAACATGGCCCACACCGACCCGTCGACATCGACCGTCAGTCGCTTGATGTCGTTACCGGTGGGTGCGTTGGGAACGATGTTGAATTGATTGACGCCGTCGAAGCGCATGAGGTTGGCGCCGCGCTGCTCGGTCGGCTGCACGCTGCTGAGGTACAAGTCGCCGTTGTCGACCGTCGCCAGCGCGCGTACCTCATTCAAGCTGCCGCCCGACTGGAATCGGTAGTTGGCGGTAATGCCGCCGGTCGGAAACTGGTCCCACACTTGGCCGGTCCCGGTGTAACGGCAAAAATGGCGCACCGCCCCACCCCACATGACGGTACCGTCCCAATACAGCCCGTGCATGACGCGCGTGTCGGGTCCGACGTCGGTCCACGACGAATCGGCGGGATCGAATCGCCACACACCGTCGTTGGTGCCGACCCAAATGCGCGTGCCGTCGCTGCCCAATACATTCGCAACGGTGGGAGCACCCGTGAGCCGCCGAATCAATCCCAGACGATCGAGCACGGCCACACCGGCGTTGGTCGCGATCCACGCGTAGTCGCCGTCGGGAAGCACGTCCTTGACGTCGTCGTCGGGGAGACCGTCGCGTTCGAAGTAGCGCGCGGCCGCAAAGTCGTTACGAATGGTACCCGCGCCCGGATTGGCGCCATAGAGGATATCGGGACCCCACTGCGTGATGGAATTGATGGTGTTGCTCGAGAGGCCGTCGATCTGCGCGTTGAGCGATCGCACCAGGACCGGTGCCCCGCCCGAGAACCGCATCTTGGCGACGCCGAAATCCCCCATCCCGATGTAGAGGTTGTCGTCGGCATCGAAGACCAGACAGCGAAGCTGGTTGGAAGGAAGGCCGTCGACGTTGTCGAATTGTTCGAACTCGCCGCGCGCGACATCGTACAGCAAGAGCCCCCCGAAGGTGGCCATATAAAGGATGCCATCCCGGTGCACCATTTCGTTGACCATGCTGGGATCGATGTGATTGGTCCACTCGACCTGCGAAGCGGCGGGTGCGGCGACGGCCAACGCGAGCGAGGCGCTCAACGCCGCGACGCGGAGCCGGTGTGAAGACTCAGTGTGCATGCAAATCGCCCCTATCTGCTTGCGTATCGTCGGCTCCGCTCTCGACGAGCTGCACGACGCGTCGCCGGCCGAGCACGATGTGCCACAACGTCGCCACGAAAATCTTGGCGTCGTTGAGCAGCGACCAATTCTGGACGTAGACTGCGTCTTGCACCAGGAGGACGTCGCGCGCGACCGTGCCCGACCCGGTTCGCCAGCGACCGGTGACGCCGGGTCGCATGTCGTACCGAAAGCGTGCGATGCCGCCGACGTAACGCGCGTCTTCGGCACGCAACGGGTACGGTCCCACGATACTCATCTTTCCGATGACGACCAGCCAGAATAGGGGAAGGTTGACGAAGTCGGAGGGGCCGTCAGACCGGCCGCTCCCGGCCACGGGTACCGCGATGGACTCTGCGCGGGCGCCGAGCCGCTCACCGACGACGAAGGGTTTGCGCGCCTTCGAATACGAGTACAGCGAGTATAGCACATAGAACGGCGCCGAAACCACCGCGAAGGCGCCCCCGACCATCAGGTCGAGGGTGCGTTTCGCGATGCGCGAGGCGAGGTAACGCGCGTCGCGCGGGTACAGGATCACGGGGCGGCCCTGCAGGTCGCCGACTCGCGCTTGGTGGAACACGAGGCCGGCGTAGTCGGTGAGCACCACCACGTCCACCACGCGCCGGCGCGCGAGTGCCAGCACATCGGCCAGCTCTTCATCGGTCACCGCCGCCGGCAGCACCACGATCTCCTGAATGCGGTACCGATCGACGATGCGCTCCAGGTTTTCCAACGAACCCAGCGTGCCGGTCAGGATTTCGTCGCTTTGGCCCGCGGTGTCGATGACCCCCACCACGTCGATTCCCATGCTGTCGTCCTGCATGAGCTCGAGCTCCACTTGCTTCGCGCGCGCCTTGGGACCCACCACGCACGCGCGCTTCAAGTCCACCTTCTGTGCCAGCAGGCGGCGGTGCAGGCGCCGGACGAACCAGCGGAACAACCAGGTGTACGTGATCGCAAACGGGACCAGGATCGCGACCACCATGCGCGAGTAGGTGCGGATTTGGCTCAGATAGGTGCTTGTCATGAGGAGCACCGACGCGAACACGATGGCGCGGCCGATATCGAACAATTCGTCGACCGGTTTGGTTTCGCGCCGAATGCGATACAGACCGAGGGCCGCGAAGGTGAACACGAACAGCAGGTTCTCGAATACGATGAAGCGCTCGTACGCGCTCACCGGGTAGATCGGATTGGTAAAGACGTCCTGGAGCGCGACGCGCAGATAGTAAGCGGTGAAGAAGGCGGCGTTGAAAGCGACCAGGTCGAGGACCAGGAACAGGAGCACCTTCCCGACCTCGCGATAGCGCTTCACGAGGTACGCCACCGCTCCCCACTTTTCGTAGTAGCGAACCAGGCTGGCCAGGTGCGCGACGAATGAACGATTGAGAACGGTTTGCGCGCTCTCGCGCTTGTACCCGTGCTCGACCACGGCGTCGGCCACGTAGTACACACTCAAGGCGCGCTGCTTCATGCGGTAGCACCAGTCCACGTCCTCGAAGTACAGGAAGAAGCGCTCGTCCATCATGCCCACGCTGTCGACCGCCTCGCGCCGCACGAACATCGCGGCACCCAAGAGCCAGTCCACTTCGCGCGTCGAGGCGTGGTCGAAGTCGAGCATCAGATGATCGCGCACCGGTTTCGAATTCTTGAACACCTTCCCCAAGGGCGTTCGTCGCAGCAGCAAGACCGTGAAGGTATAGAAGCGCCGGCACGACAACTGCACCGACCCGTCCTCGAACACCAGCTTGGGCCCGGCAATGCCGGCGCGCGGATTGGCGTCCATGAAATCGACCAGCTTGGAAACCGTCCCGCGCTTGACCACCGTGTCGGGATTCAAGATGAACAGGTAGCGCGCGCGCGCCTCGCGAATGCCGACGTTGACGCCCTTCGAATAGCCGAGGTTTTCGCCGGTTGCGAAGAGCGTCGCCCACGGGAACTCGGCCCGCACCAAGTCCGGGGTTCCGTCCGCGCTGGCGTTGTCGACCACGATCACTTCCAGCAAGCCCGATTGCACATCGGGCGCGAGTGCCGCCAGGCAGGCGCGGATGACACCCGCGCTGTGGTAGGTGACGATGATGGCGGAGACGCGCATGGTCTAGGGAATCCTGCGCCGAAGCGAAGCGAAGCGGAGCTTCCACACCATGAAGGCCGCCTCCCAGATGATGCGGCGCGACATCTTGGACGCTCCCACCAGGCGATCGGTGAACACGATGGGGATCTCGACGATGCGGAACCCGCGCTTCCAAGCGTGGAAGTTCATCTCGATCTGGAACGAATAGCCGTCGCTCTTGATCTGGTCCAGCGGGAGGGCGGCCAGCACTTCGCGCCGGAAGCACTTGAAGCCGCCGGTCGCGTCGTGGAGCGGCATGCCGGTGGCGACGCGGGTGTAGATGTTGGCCGAGATGCTCAAGATCAAGCGCGACAGGGGCCAGTTGACCACCGTGACGCCCTCGACGTAGCGCGACCCGATCACCAAGTCGGCGTCGCGGATGCGCTCGAGAAAGCGCGGGATCGCGTTGGGGTCGTGCGAAAAGTCGGCGTCCATCTCGAACACGTAGCTGGCGTCGGTATTGGCGAGCGCCCACTTGAAACCCGCGATGTAGGCCGTGCCGAGCCCCAGCTTGCCCTCGCGGTGGATGACGCGCGCGCGCGGCTCGCGGGCCGCAATCTCGTCCACGATGCGGCCGGTCCCGTCGGGCGAGTTGTCGTCGACCACCAGCACGCGCAGGTCGATGGGAAGTGACAGCACGGCTCGAATCAAGCGCTCGATGTTGTCGCGCTCGTTGTAAGTCGGGATTACGACGAGCGCTTCCACCACAGTCCCTTCGTGCGCCGTGCCTCCCACAGAACCGCACCGACCAGCGCCAGCACCGTGAGCGCGAATGTCACCACCGAGATGGCGGCACTCTTACGGAGCAGCGACGTGTCGTAACGCATCACGACCTCGTGCCGTCCGGCGGGCAGCGCCACGGCGCGAAAGGCGTGGTTGGCGCGCAGGATTTCGGCCGGCGCCCCGTCGACGGACGCCTTCCAGTCCGGGTAGTACGCCTCGCTCACGACCACGATGCCGGGGCGGTCGAGCTCGACCTCGAACGCCATCTCCTTCTGCTCCCACCGTCCCAGCGTGACCTCCGCGCTGTCACCCGGCGCGGGTTGGGTCGAAGGGGCTTCGCTCAACAAGACGGTGCGACGAAGATCGACTTCACCGCTCGCCATCGCTGCGAGCGCTTCCTCGCCGGTCGCGACCTTGTAGTCGCCCACCACCCACGCGCGCGCAAACGCATCCTTGTTTTCGTAGATGGCGCGCGCGCGGCCTTCGTAGTCGTCGCCGACCCACACCGGTGTCAGCGACGGGTGCTCGGGGAGCCGCACGCCGGAGACCAAGTAGCGCGCGTTCACCACGTTCGCCAGGTGCAGCCGTCCTTCGCGCAGCGTGACCGCGAACGCGTCGAGGAACTCCTCGTAGGCCGAGAGTTTGGCCGGGTGGTACCCGCCCATCGAGGCGATGTCGAACATCATGTAGCGGTTCGACATGAAGGCGGGCGACGTGGTCGGGTTCGATAGGTCGTCGATCGGAAGCACGCGATACACGCCCCCCTGCGCCTTGAGAAACTCGACCGGTTCATCCGGCCTCGCGTAGGGATCATTCACCACGCGCTCGCGAATGATGCGGTAACCGTCGTGGTGCCGAAATTGCTCGGGGTGCAGAATGTAGCGGTCGACGCGATAGTAGTCGACGAGTGCGACCAGGAGCACGATGCCCGCGAGTGCCACCGGCCGCAAGCGCCCGGAAGCAAAGGCGAAGGTCGCCGCGGCCAACACCAGAGCCAGCGTGGACAGTTGGACCAGATCGCGCGCGATGAACTCGCCCACCATGCGCGCGACCGTCGCCCGGGTGGCGGGGTCGTCGCTCACGCGCACACGCGCGGCGGCGCCGTCGACGAAACCGCCGGTCCAGTATCCCTGCGAGAGGAACGACAGCACGAAGCACACGCCCGCCGCGATCAAGCCTCTAAGCGCCCACCGGCGCACACGCGCGCGGTCGCTCTTCATCACGTGGTCGAGGCCGGTGGCGAACAACAAGATCACCGCGAGCTGCTGCACGATCAGCACCATCACCGGTACACGGAACTTGCTGAAGTACGGCGCGAGCTTGAACAGCGGGTCGTACAGGATCGGGAAGAACTTGCCGAACGATACCAGTGTGGCGACCACCGCGACGAAGGCGAGAAACGCGACCCACCGCGTGCGCACGCGAGCCACCGCCACGACGGCGAATACCAGCACCGCCAGGCCCAGGTAGTTGGGATAATCGGTGAACGGCATGTGACCCAGGTACAGGTCCTTGCCGAATCCGAACGAAAACGGAACCAAAAACGTCAGCATCTCCGACGGATGGAGGCTCCAATTGGTGGCGTACCCATAGTCCAATCCGCCCGCCTCGGAGGCGCCCCGAATCGAGTATTGCGCGTAGTCGTGCACGGGAAGGTAGAGCACGGCGGATATAAGGAGCGAAACACCCATCGCGATTGCCATCACCGCGCCCCCGAACCCCAGGTCGGAGAACGCACCGAGCCACGACGACGCGCCCTCGCGTCGAGCGCGCGCGGCGAGCGGCGCGGGAAGCGGCGAGGCAGCGGCGGCCCGGCCGCGCGCGGCGTCGACCAGTGCTATGACGCCGAAGAAAACCAGGTGCAGTGCGACCAGCGCGAAGGTGTAGTACGACACCTGGAAGTGGCTGCGCAGCATCGAGAATCCCAATGTGATGGCGAGTGCTGCCGCGCTCGCGACCAGGTTGCGTCCGCGCCAGATGCGATCCCAGAACAACAGTGCAAACGGGAGGTAGGCGACCGCGCACGCCTGACTGCCGTGGCCGTTGGCTCCGATCGCGACCAGATTCGGCATCCACATCATGAGGACACCCGCGGAGACGGAAGCCATCGCGCCCACACCGCGGTCGCGCAAGAGAAGGAATACGCCCAAGCCGGTGAGCAGCGTGTGAACGAAAAGCCACGAGTACTCGGGCAGCGGCAGCACGCGTCGAAACGGGGTCAGGATCCAATTGATGGGATACACGTACGGCGTGTAGGCCATGCTGCCGAAACTCGGCATCCCGCAGAACAGGTACTGATTCCAGACCGGATACTCCCCCGCCGCGAGGGACTCCTTTCCCACCGACGCGAAGTTCTGCGCCGATTGGCTGTCACTGGACACGAACACCTTGTCTTCGAACACGATCTCGGGATAGAGCATCCCGATCGCCGCCAGCATCGCCGCCAGTGCCATCAGCGTCGTCGCCCAACGCGACGACACCCAAGCACGATCGCGTGCGGGGGCCAACTTGCGCGGAACGGTATTGCGGGGAGACTTCACAGACATAGCAGAAGGGGCGGTCGGCGAATCATACCACAGCGTCCCGCGCGGTGTGAATCGCGGCTCCGGCGCACACTAACGCCGCCCGGCCGCTTCCATGACGGCGTTTACACAACGGCTCCACGAGAACTCTCCCGCGCGGGCGCGGATTTCGCGCCCCATGCGCTCACCCGCGTTCGCTTCGAAGAAGCGAACCATGGCGCTCGCAAGATCGTCGGGAGACCGGGGAGGAACCACGTATCCGGTCACACCGTCTTGAACCACGTCGGGAAGGCCTCCCACGCGCGTCACGATGACCGGCCGCTCGAAGCTGAACGCGGTTTGCACCACCGCACTCTGCGTGGCCGATAGGTAGGGGAGCACGACGACGTCGGCGGCGCGGAAATAGGTCCCTACTTCCTGATCGGGAACGTAGCGATCGACCACACGCACTCGCCCCTCGATGCCGAGGCGACGAATGCGATCGTCGTAGGGCTTGCGATCTTCGTAGAACTCGCCCACCACGCACAGTGTGGCTTGCAGCTGCTGGCCGCAAATTGCGAACGCGTCCAAGAGTGTATCGAGACCCTTGTACGCGCGCACCAGTCCGAAGAACAGGATCACGCGACCCGAAAGCCCGAGCGCGCCGCGCGCTTGCTCGCGCGTCTGCTCTCTTCCCGCAAAGAGGTCGAAGACCGGCATGGGGTTGAACACGATGCGCGCTCCCGGCATCAACGTCGCCAGCGTCACTTCGTCCTCGCGCGACTGAACCACGAATCCATGCGCGCGCGCGAGCCCCCATTTCACCACTGCTCGGTCGGTGGCCCGGGCTTCGTGCGGCAACACGTTGTGACACAGGAACACGATGCGCGCGTCGGAGGCGCGCCGCACGCGGGCAGCGATCGAGCGCATCGCGGGCGCAAAAAACGGTTGCCACCACTGGAAGACAACCACGTCGGCTCGAAAGTCAAGAATGGCGCGCGCCGCGCGCACCCAGGAGCGCGGGTCGATGGAGTCGATCACGCGCACCGACGACTCCCCCGCCGTGCTCGCGCGCTCATCGTATTGCGTCCGCCCGGGAAAGAGAACGCCCGGATACAATCGGGTGAAGTTGACCAGCAAGACGTCGTGCGAGAGCCGCAGCTCGCGCGCCAGCATGTGGGTGAAGTGGCTGATGCCGCCGCGGTACGGATACGCGGGGCCGACCAGGCAGACTCTCATGCGCTACGCGCGGGCGCGCGCGAGGGGCGCTCGCCGCGCACGTCGTATTCCTTGAACGCGTACACCGTCTCGCGCGCGGCGCGCGCGGAAATCAGCTCCGCCAAGAGCCCGATCGACGCCACCTGGATCGAGACGATGATGAGCACGAAGCCCAACAGCATGATGGGACGCACGCGCAAGCCGTCGCCGCCCAGCCACTGCACGAGAAAGAAGACCTGCGGAATCATGCCGAGCGCGAACAGCACCAGCGCCACGCGGCCGAACAGATGGAGCGGATTCAAGGCGCGCCGCGTCACGAACATGGTCGTGATGAGGTCGAAAAAGCCGTTCAGGAAGCGGCGAGGTCCGTACTTGCTCTTGCCGTACTTTCGCTTGTAGTGGCGCACGCCGACTTCGTCGACGCGAAACCCTTCCCACGCGGCCAGCGCGGGAATGAAGCGGTGCAGCTCGCCGTACACGGTGATGGCGTCGGCCACTTCGCGGCGGTAGATCTTGAAACCGCAATTGAAGTCGTGGAGCTTGACACCGGTCACCATCGACGTCACCCGGTTGAACACCCGCGAGGGCAAGGTCTTCGAGGGCGGGTCCTGGCGATTGGTTTTCCACCCCGACACCAGGTCGGCGCCGGCGTCGATGCGCTTCATGAGATTCGGGATCTCGGCCGGATCGTCTTGCAGGTCGGCGTCAATGGTGACGATGAAATCGCCCGACGCGGCGCGAAATCCTTCGTTGAGCGCGGCCGATTTGCCGTAGTTGCGCCGAAAGCTGATGACACCCACGCGCACAGAGCGCTCGCGCAGCGTGCGCAGCACCGCGACGGTTCGGTCGGTGCTCCCGTCGTCGACGAACAGGTATTCGTAGTCGCACTTCATCTCGGTCAATACCGACTCGAGGCGCTCGAACAGCTCGGGCAGTGCATCCTGCTCGTTGTAACACGGTATGACGACGGAGATCTTCACGAAGGTCAGCCTACCCCCATCCCGAGCCGGCGGTAAAGCGATTCCACCCACCCCACCTCGCTCGCGAGGCCCTCTTCGAGCGCGGTGGTGGGCGCGTAACCCAACTCTCGCGCCGCGAGCGACACGTCGGCGAAGGTGTGCGCGACGTCTCCCTTTTGCGCCTCCGTGTAGCGCACGTCGAGCGTGCGGTTCATGACGCTACCGAGCACGTCGAGCACGTGATTGAGGGAGACGCGACTCCCGCCGCCGATGTTGAACACGGACGCACTCCCCGCGTAATCCATGGCCGCGAGGTTGGCGGCGACCGCGTCGGCGACGAAGGTGAAGTCGCGCGTTTGCGCGCCCGACCCGTACACCTCGATGGGCGCCTGGTCGAGCGCCGCCTTGATGAAGCGATGGAACGCCATGTCGGGGCGCTGGCGCGGGCCGTACACCGTGAAGTAACGCAGGCTCACCACCGGCAGGCCGTAGTTCGCTCCGTACAAGAGGCACAACGCTTCCCCCGCCAGTTTGGTGACGCCGTAGGGCGACAGCGGGCGCGTGCGATGGTCTTCGTGCATGGGAAGCTCGGCGGTTTGTCCGTACACCGAGCTCGACCCCGAGTACACCAAGCGCGCACCGTCCAGCTTTCGCATCGCTTCGCACAAACGCTGGGTCGCGCGCACGTTGTGCTCCAGGTACGGCTCGAAGGTGGCACCCCAGCTCGCCCGCACACCCGGCTGCGCGGCGAGATGGAACACGGTCGCGACTCCGGCCAGCGTGCTCTCGAGGTCCAGAGTGGAAAGGGATCCACCGATCAACTGGAAGCGCGGCGACCCAGAAAGCGCCGCGAGGTTGTCGTGCTTGATGCGGGGATCGTAGTAGTCGGTGAAGGCGTCGATCGCGACTACGTCGCAGCCGCGCGCCACCAGGGCCTCGCACAGATGGGAGCCGATGAACCCCGCCGCGCCCGTTACCGCTACGCGCTTCGACATGGCGCTACGGCTGCGACGGTCGCCCTTCGCGCAGCGTGCGGTCGAAATCTTCCAGCATCTTGCGCGCCTCGGCGTCGTCGGGGTGACGCGCGAGCCAGTCGCTGAGATACTCGCGCGCGCGCTCCATCATTCCCGCGCGGGCCGCGAGCGTGTAGGCGGTCACCACCAGGTCGCGCGCCTCGGGGTCGTCGGCCACGATGGGGGTGATCATCTCGAGCGCTTGCGCGTACTTGCCCTGGCGCTCGTACACATTGGCCAGCCGGTACATGGCCTGGAAATCGTTCGGGTGCTCCTTCAGCACGTCGAGGTAGTGCTGCTCCGCGCGCGCCGTGTCCCCCGAGTCCATATAATAGAGGCCCAGCAGTTGGCGCGGGGGGTCTAGGTGGGGAGAGATCTCCTGTGCGATCAGCATGTAGCGAATCGCCGCCTCGTAGTTCTTCTCCTGGTGCTTCGCGAACGACAACTCCATGAACGCCACACTATAGTTTTGGATCAAGTGGACGATGTAGGGTTGCAGGAACACGCTGCCGTCGCGCGTCCAGCTGGGGGTGAGAATGCCACTGTACTTGAACTGGTTGACGATGCAGTCCTCGAGCTTGGGCACGTTGACCATGCGCTCGCCCCGGCGCGGCACCACCTTGTAAGCGAGGCCCTCCATCTCCAGGATCTCGCGGTACGGTGCGAAGGTCGAGGCCGGGATGGTCACCGCGAAGTAGACCGGCCGCTGGAAGCGGTTGGTGCGAATGATGTGGTCGACGGCGAGGTCGCGAATCAACAGCCAACCGTCCCCCGACGGAACCGGGGTGAGAGCGTCGATCTGGTCGTCGCGCCACACGATGGGAAACTTCCCGCCCTCGGTGAGGCGCGTCTCCTCGGGGATGTTGTCGCGGCACTGCTTGATGTACCACGGCGTGTTGAGCAGGCTCAGGTTGACGACCTTCACGTCGCGCCGATACCCCTCCACCTCTTGGATGTACCACAGCGGGAAGGTGTCGTTGTCGCCGTTGGTGAAGAGGATCGCGTTGGGCTCCAGGCACACGAGCATATTGCGCGCGTACTCGTCGCAGAGGACACTATCCGAGCGGTCGTGGCTGAAGAAGTGCTGCTTGAGCGTGAAGAGCGGTAACGCCGCCACCATCGCCGCCGCCACCGCGGTACCGATGACGGGCCTGGGGCTGCGCGCGAACAGGCCCCGGATCTCGTTCAACACGCTCGCCGCACCGATGCCGATGTAGACCGCGAAGTAATAGAACGCAGGCGAATAGAAGTAGTCGCGCTCGCGCACCTCGCTGTCCGAAAAATTGAGAAACACGATCAGTCCCAGGCTCATGACGAGCTGGGTGACGAACAGCATGACGAAGGTCTTCCGGTGCTTGGCGAACTGGTCGACCATGCCCCAAATTCCCAGCGCCACCGGGATCAAGGAGCCCAGGTTCAACCGACCCACGTAGGTCGCGAACATCTGGAATTGGGCCTGGAAGTATCCGTTGAAGTGTTGCAGCTGCCACAGGAACGGAGCCTTGCGCGCGGTGACACTGGTGGGCGGATACTGCTCGCGCCGCAGCACGGCGTACAGGTTGCGCCACGTCTCGGGGTCGCCTTCGTCGATGGCGGGGTTGTGCATCGAGCGCAGGTACAGCATGAGGTGCACCGACAACCCCAGCACGAACAGTCCCGCGCACACCGCCGCGAAGGGACGACCGCGTGAATACAACCAAGTCAGGATTCCGGCCAGCGCCACCATCAAGAACACGGTGAGACCGCCGTTGCGATAGATGGTGGCGTCGGCCACGAAGAGCGCGAGCGTAAAGCTCGCCAGCATCCATTCCGCGGTGGAAAACGGGCGGTCCTTCGACATCAGCACGAAAACGAAAATGCCGGAGAACACCAGCACGGTTCCCAAGTGGAAGCCCACGCTCAACGCGAGCAGATAGAACACCAGATAGATGAGCGAAGTGGAGCGCGGCGTCTTCGGCAGGTCGCCCCATTTCAAAGCCAGCCACGTCATGAATCCCATGAACGCGGTGCTCATCCCGTACACTTCGGCCTCGATCGAGTTGGTCCAGTGCGAATCGCTGAAGGCGAGGAACAACGCCCCCGCCAAGGCGCCACCGACACGCACCAGCCCGTCCGCGATGTTCTTGCTCTGCCCCGCCATGTCGTCGAAGAAGCGAACCGCGAGCGCGTACACGAACAATACGCCCGCCGCGCCGCAAAAGGCCGACATCAGATTCACGCGTTGCGCAATGGAGAGAAACGGGAGCGGCAGGAGACTCGCAACCTTCGCCACCAATACGAACAGCGGCGTTCCCGGCGAGTGAGGAATGCCGAGGATGTGCGCGGCGGCGATGAACTCGCCCGAGTCCCAGAAGCTCGCGGTCGCCTCCATGGTGCGCGCATAGAGGATGAAGCTCCCGAAGAAGACGAGCGCCGCGCCGGCCCAGAAGAGCCTGCGGAGCGAGCCGTTGGCGGAATGGGTCGCCGCCGGCTCTGGAGAATTCGGTCGGATCATGTCGTTCGGACTGCGTGTTGGAATGAGGCGGACTTGGCCGGCCCCGGGGTCGTTGCGCGCCTCCATAAGACGCGAGCCCTGGAGCTTTTACGTCGTCGCACCCGGGGGGTTCCCGGCGCGTAAGCGGCGCGATTGGACGACCCTACCCGAATGGCAGGGGTCCTTCAAGCGCGAAAAGGGGCGGCACCGGCGCGCCGTCCCACGAAGAACACCAATCCCACCAAGCTCACCGCGACCGAGACCATAAATGTCAAGAATTCCATCGCGAATGCGTCCGTGCGACCCACACCGGCGGCAGCGAACAACACGATGCCCAGCCCTTCGCGAATGCCGAGGCCGTTGATGGTGATGGGCGGGATCATCGCCAGGCTCAAGAGTGGAATGAAGACGAAGAACTGGCACAGCACGATCGCGTCGACGTGGATGCCGAGCGACATGCCGACCAGCACGTGGGTGAGAACTCGAAGCGCCTGGATGAAGGCCGAAAACAGAACCAGCTCCGCGACCAACCGGCGCCGGCCCTTGAACGGCGACAGGTGATCCAACACCGACGACGCGCGCCGGTCCATCTCGAACAATCGCAGCTTCACCACGCCGCGTCGCAGCGCGTTGCCAAGCCGGCGATGGAAATAGAACCCGAGGGCGGGAATCATGCACGCGATGAAGATACCCAGATAGAGCAGATAGTGGGCCGCTGCACCCGGGATCAAGAACAGAACGGCGATCGCCGCCAGTAAACACAGGCTGAACACGCCCAAGAGCCGGTCGAGCAGCGTCACCGCGATCACTTGATACGGATCGGTGCCCATCTTGGTGACGTCGTAGACTTTCACTACGTCGCCGCCGATGTTGGCAGGGAGGAAATTGTTGAAGAACAACCCCACGAAGTAGAAGCGGAAGGTGCTGCCGCGCGGCACCACCACCCCGCTGGCGCGCAGTAGCACGTGCCATTGGAGCCAACCCGCCACATTGCTCACGAAGAAGACCGCCACCGCCGACGCCAGCAGCGTGCGATCCATGCCGCGCACCAACGCCTCGAGCTCGGCGAACGAAATCTTGCGCAGCAAGAGCACCATCAACCCCATGCTGACACTGATCTTGATCCCCCAGCGCAGGACGGTAGTTGCGCGGCGAGCCGGGCGGCTCTCGTCGCGGGCTACCGCGTTCACGTTCGCGCCGCTTTTGTTAATACACGCTCCATTTCTTCCGCCGTCTTCTCCCACGTCATCGATTGCGCCCACGCGAGCGACGCGTCGCTCATGCGACGCCACAATTCCCGATCGCGTAGGAGCGCCACCGTCTTGGCCGCGAACGCTTCGACATCGCCGTACGCTACCAGGAATCCGGTCTCCCCCTCGAGAATGGAATCGCGGAGACCGGGACGGTCGCTCCCCACCACCGGTACGCCGCACGCGTTCGCTTCCACCACCGTGAGCCCCCAACCTTCTTTGGGGCTCGCGTTCACGCACACGTGCGCGCGATTCAACACGGTAACCACATCCTCGCCGCTCATGCGTCCGGTGAACGTCACCGAGGTACCCAGGCCGAGGCGGTGTGCGAGACTGTGCAACGCTGGCAGCTCCGGTCCGTCGCCGACCACGATCAGGCGCGCGTTCTCCACTTGGCCGCGCACGCGCGCGAACGCCTTCAGCACCAGGTCCACCCCTTTGTACTTGCGAAGCCTCCCCAGGTGGACGACGGTGGGTACCTCGGCGCGCGCGATTGCGGGGAGCAATCGATAGCGCCGGTGGTCGAGTCCGCATAGCACCACGTCGATGCGCGCCGCGGCGACCCCGCGGCGCACGAGATCATCGCGGGTGCTGGGACTGATGGCGACGAAACGAGAAGCGCGATACACGAACGGGATGAACGTCTCCCACATCAAGACGTAGAGCGCGAACAAGGGATTGGTCTCGCGAAACACCGTGGTCCCGAACAGGTGCGGTACCACCGCCATCACGGGGAGGCTCGTGTGGAGCGGGAGCAGGAAGGGAATCTTGTTGATGTCCTCGATCACGAGGTCAATGTCACGCGCCCGGAGGGCGCGCCGCGCGATCAGCGGGAGCACGAAGTTCGCATTCCACCACGAGCCGCCACGCAGGACGCGGATGCCGTCCACAACCTCTTCGCGTGCCGCCCCCGCGAAGCCGGTCGCAACCCACGTAACGGCGTGACCGGCCACCACCATGCGCTTGAGTATTTCGTGCAGGTGCACTTCCGCTCCGCCGGCCTCGGGGTTGCGAATGTCCCGCCAGTTGACCGCCAAGAGGCGCAAGGGGCGCTCCACTAGCGCTTCCGTCCCAGCACGCCGATCACCATCGAGGTCGCCATGCGCACTTCGTGGGGCACCGCGCGCCGGGCCGCTTCACGGGCGCGCACCACCGTCGGCGACGGGTACATCGGCAGGCGGACACCGACTTTCAGCAGCACGCGGCGGGCACCCCGATACCACACGGGCGGAAACAGATTCTCGCCGTACGCGCCCACCACGTCGAATCCCGCTTCGCGCACCAGCGTCGAGAGCTCGCCCGCGGAGAACTCGGTCTCCCACCCCGCGAACCATTTGTCGACCGCCATCAGCGCGTGCTTCATGAGCGTGTAATAGTGGTAGCGCTGGGGAACGTCGACCAGTACGTGGCCGCCCGTTTTCAGCACGCGGTGGTTCTCGCGCAGTAGTGCCAGCGGGTCGCGAAAGTGCTCCAGCAATCCCTGGTGGAACACCACGTCGAAGGAATCGTTTCGAAACGGCAGCGCGCGCGCATCGCCGGAAACGATACCAAGATGCTCCTGCGAGGGGACGCGCGCGGCGGAGACTTCGCGCAGGATGCGCAGCGATTCTTCGCTATAGTCCAGCGTCCACACTTCCGCGCCGCGCGCGGCCAACTCCACGCTGTCGCGCCCCGTGCCTGCGCCCACCTCGAGCACGCGCTTTCCCTTCAGATCCAGGCGCGAGGCCAGAAACGCCACCACGCGCCCGTCGTTCGCGTACACGTCTTCCAGGCCCGGTGACGACGACCAGAACTCTTCCCAATGTTTCTTTTCGGAGGAACGCGGCATGCGAAAGCGAGGGTGCGATCAGAACCCGATCAGCAGTCGTTCCGCGAGCACGGGCGGGAGCCCCGCCTTGAGGATTTTTTCGGCCGCCTTCTCGCGATCGTAGCGCACGCGGAACAATCGCACCGCGTCGGTCTCGTCGTCGAACACGACGTAGCACGCATCCGGGTTGCCGTCGCGCGGCTGGCCCACGCTGCCGACGTTGACGACGTAGCGGCGCGCAGCCAAGTCCAGCATCAAGGGTCCGTCGCCCGGCAATCGCTGCGCGGTGCCGTCGTCGACGAACACCACCGGCGAGTGCGAGTGACCGATGAACGCGGCCCGGAACGGAAGCATGGACTCGAAGGCGCGCTCCGCGCCCCCTTGGTCGAGGACGTATTCCCACTCCTCGGGGCGATAGGGCGACGCGTGCACGGCCATGAACCGTGCGTGGTCGCGAAACACGTACGGCAGCGTGCGCAAGAACTCCGCGTTCTCCGGCGTCAGGCGCTGCGCGCTGTAGTGGATCCCCTCCAGCGCCACCTCGTGGAAGAACGCGCGCTCGCGCGCGTCGACCACGGCGGCGTCGTGGTTACCCTTGAGGCACACCACCTTGGGCAGCGCACGCACGCGATCCACACACTCGTTGGGGTTCGCACCGTAACCGATCACGTCTCCCAGGCAGAGGTAAAAGCCGACCCCCTGCCCGGCCGCGTGCGCGAGCACCGCCTCCAGCGACTCCAGGTTGCCGTGCACGTCGGAGAAGATGGCGTACTTCACGCGCCGTCCTTTCGGAACTCTTTGACGAACTTGTCGACCAGCCCGTTAACAAAGCGGCCGGCCTCATCCGAGCTGAAGCGGTGCGCGACCTCGATGGCCTCGTCGATGATCACGCGCCCGGGCACGTCGGGGAAATACAGCACCTCGGCGAGCGCGAAACGAAGGATGTTGCGGTCCACCAGCGACACCCGATCCGGCGACCAGTTCTCGAGCAACGATTCGATCACGGCGTCGAGCTCGGGCTTCTTTTCCATCGTTTTCAAGAACAACGCGCGCGCGAAGTCGCTGGTCTCGTCGGAAGGGGTGCGGCGACCGATTTGCTCCTCGATGATGTCGCTCTGGGAACGCTCCGAAAACTCCGCCTCGTAGAGCGCTTGCAGCACGATCTCCCTCGCCCTCCGTCGTTTCCCCATGACTAGTTCCGGAACTGGCTCATGAGCTCGACCAGAGCCACAGCCGCGTTCCACCCCGCGTTGCCGTGCTTGCCCCCCGCGCGGTCGATGGCCTGCTCGAGGGTATCGGCGGTCACGACCGCCAGCGTCATGGGAATTCCCGTCGACAATGCCGCCGATTCGATGGCCTGGGTCACGGTTCGCGACAGCACGTCGTAATGGTCGGTTTCGCCGCGCACGATGGCACCCGCCCACACCACCCCGTCCGCTTTTGCGTCGCGCGCGACCTTCGCGGCGAGCTGCGGAACTTCGAATGCGCCGGCGACCCAGTATATAACGATCGCGTCGGGCGCGACACCATGTTGCCGGAATGCGTCGACCGCGCCCTCGACCAGCCGCTTGGTGACGACTTCGTTGAAGCGGCTCGCGACCACCGCGACGCGTCGCCCGCTCGCGTCGATGCGGCCGCGCACCTCATGGGGCATGCTTGCCCCTGCCGCGCGTGGCCGACGCCGCCAGCGTCTGGCTCAAGATGTGCCCGAGCTTGTCGCGCTTGGCCGCGAGGTAGCGCCGGTTGTCATCGTTGGCGGGGATCTCGATCGGCACGCGGTCGACCACCTCGAGCCCGTGCGCCGACAACCCCACCACCTTCTTGGGATTGTTGGTCAGGAGCCGCATCTTCCCCACTCCGAGGTCGGTGAGGATTTGCGCGCCCACGCCGTAGTCGCGCAGGTCGGCCGGGAAACCGAGCGCCTCGTTGGCTTCGACCGTGTCGTGGCCGGAGTCTTGCAGCGCGTAGGCGCGAATCTTGTTCTCGAGCCCGATCCCGCGGCCTTCCTGATTCATGTACAAGAGAACACCGCGCCCCGCCTCTTCGATCTTCGTCATGGCCTGGTGCAACTGCGGTCCGCAGTCGCAGCGCAGCGATCCGAATACGTCGCCGGTGAAACACTGGGAGTGGACGCGCACCAGCACGGGATCGTCGCGACGAATGTCGCCCTTCACCAGTGCCAGGTGGTTGTGCCCGCTCGAGAGGCTCCTATACAAATGGAGCGTGAATTCGCCGAACTCGCTGGGAAACCGAATCGCTTCCACGCGCTCTACCAGCCGTTCGGTGCGGCGCCGGTACGCAATCAAATCGTCGATGGTGACCATCTCGAGCCCGTGCTCCTGGGCGATCTGCTGCAAGCGCGGCAATCGTGCCATCGACCCGTCGTCGTCGAGCACTTCGCACAAGACACCCACCGGCGCCAACCCGGCCAGCCGCGCCAGGTCGACGGATGCTTCGGTGTGACCCGCGCGTCGCAGCACTCCGCCCGGTTTGGCGACCAGCGGGAATACGTGCCCCGGGCGCGCGAAGTCGTCCGCGCGCGTCGAGGGATCGACCAAGGCACGGATGGTGGCCGCACGATCGTGGGCGCTGATACCGGTGGTGGTGCCGCCCACCAAGTCGACGGAGACCGTGAACGCGGTGCCGAGCTTGCACGTGTTGTCGGTCACCATGGGACCGAGTCGAAGCGCTTCCGCGCGCTCGGGCAAGAGCGGCGCGCAAATCAGCCCGCGCGCGTAGCGCGCGAGGAAGTTGATCTTGTCCGCGGTCGCGCGCTCGGCGGCGAGGACCATGTCCCCTTCGTTCTCGCGGTCCGCATCGTCGACCACGATCACGATGCCGCCGCCGCGAATGGTCTCGATCGCTTTCTCGATGCTGGTAAACCCTCTCATCGCATCTCCTGTGTTCTGAAATCGCGTACGAACTCGCGCACATACTTGGCGATCACGTCCGCTTCGACGTTGACGCGCCGGCCCGGGGTATAACTCGACAGGGTCGTGTGCGCGATGGTGTGCGGGACCACCGCGATCGCGATGCGACCCCCGCCCGGGCGCGACGCGACCGTGAGGCTCACACCGTCGACGGCGATCGATCCCTGCTCGATGCACAGCGCGAACACACCCTCGGGGAGCTCGAGCACCAACTCCGGCGCGCGCGCGCGCGCGTCGAAGGCCGCCACCCGCGCCACCGCGTCGACGTGCCCCTGCACCAGGTGCCCGCCGAAGTAGCGCGCGAGTGTGGCCGCGCGCTCCAGGTTGACGCTGCTCCCCACCGCCCATTGCCCGGCGGTCGTGCGCGACAGGGTCTCTGCAACCGCCGTCGCATCGAAGCCGCGCGCGTCGGCGCGCTCGACCGTGAGACACACGCCGTCGATCGCGACGCTATCGCCCGGCGACAGCGACGACGCGATGGCGGGCGCCTCGATGCCAACCCGGCGCGCGCCGTCCGCGTCTTCCACGCGCGCAATCGATCCCACCGCTTCCACGATCCCGGTGAACACGCGTCTACCCCCTCGCCTGCTCGAGTGCCGCGGCCAATCGCGACCACGACGCTTCGTTGACATATCCCAGACGGCGGTCATTTCCCATCGTCGTTTCGTCCACCAAACGGCCCGGGAAACGCTCGGCCGGCGCGCGAAACAATCCCACGCCCCCGGGGCCGAAGGTGCTCGCGGAGCGATAGCACCACGCCGCGTCCCACGCTCCGGCGTCGACAAAGCTCCAGAAGACGCGCGGGCCCCCTTCGACCAGCACGCGCCGCAATCCCGCGCGCGACAGCGCGCGGAGTACGTCTCCCACGTCGACCCCGCCCGCGCTGGCGTTAGCACGCACCACATGGGCACCCGCGCGCTGCAGCGCGGCGACGCGCGTTGCATCGGCGTCGTGACTACACACCACGACGTATTCCCGGCCCGTGCGCGCCCAAACATTATCGACCGGCATTCGCGCGTGCGTATCGAGGACGACCGGAACGGGCTCGCGATCGACGGCGTCGGCGAGCAGGCGACAGTCGAGACGGGGCTGGTCGACCAACACGGTCTCAATGCCGACCACCACCGCGTCGTGTACGGCGCGCAGCGCGTGCGCATCGGCGCGCGCGGCTTCGCTGGTGACATCATCGCGGCGCCCGCGCGCGCGCGCGACCATGCCGTCTTCGCTGATCGCCATCTTGAGCGACACGGTGCCGCCGAGCTCCAGACGATCGCGATAAAACGCGAGCGTGTCGAGGATGGCGGCGTCCGAGAGACATCCCACGTCCACGCGAATACCGGCCGCGCGCAAGGCCGCGATGCCGCGCCCGCGCACGCGACCATCGGGGTCGATGGCGGGACAAACGACTCGCGAAACACCACTTTGAATGATGCGGTCGACGCACGGCGGCGTGCGACCGTGGTGCGCGCACGGCTCCAACGAGACGTAGAGGGTCGCACCGCGGGCGGCATCTCCCGCCTGGTCGAGTGCCACCACTTCCGCGTGCAAGTCGCCCAGTCGGCCGTGGTAGCCGGACCCAACCTCACGTCCCTCGCGGATTACAACCGCTCCCACGATCGGGTTCGGTCCCGTGCGCCCCGCACCCGAGCGAGCCAGGTCGCGCGCGCGGTTCATCGCCTCGCCATCGAGTGCACTCCAAGCGACCGCCGGGGTCGACGGGCTGGGCGGATTCGGATCGTCTATCAATCGGTTCGACAAGTTTTTAGCGGAAACTGGGGAGGAATCAGATGATGGGAGAATGCGCGCCGGAAAGGCGCACGCGGAGGCGGCGCGCACACGCACGCAACGGATCCCTTCTCCCATCCAGACTGTGACTGTCGGCCCCGGAGTTTCACCGGATCTGCGGATCTCTCCGCTCGCGGGCTTTACCGCCGGTGGGGACTTTCACCCCGCCCCGAAGGTTTCCAAGGCTTGAATATCACCCACTTGCGGCGGGGGTGTCAAGGTGCGCGGCGGCTATCCGAGGAGCGCGTCGACAAAGGCTTCCGGCTCGAATTCGGCGAAGTCGTCTAGCCCCTCTCCCACTCCCACGTACCGAATGGGAACCCCCAGCGCTTCCTTCACCGCGATGACGATGCCGCCCTTCGCGGTGCTGTCGAGCTTGGTCAGGACGACGCCGTCGAGCGAGAGGTGGCGCGCGAACTCACGCGCTTGCACGAGGCTGTTCTGCCCCAGGTTCGCGTCCAACACCAGCAGGGTCTCGACCGCGTTCTCTCCCAGCGCGCGCGCGCACACGCGCTGCACCTTGGCCAACTCCTCCATCAGATTGGCGCGCGTGTGCAAGCGACCCGCGGTGTCCACGACCACGACGTCGATGCCGCGCGCCTTGGCAGCCGAGCAAGCGTCGAACGCGACGGCACCCGGGTCGCTGCCGTCGCGGTGACGAATCATCTCCACGCCGATGCGGTCCGCCCAGATCGCGAGCTGGTCGACGGCGGCCGCGCGAAAGGTGTCGCCGGCGGCCAAGAGCACCGAGTTCCCGCGCGACTTTTCGTAGTGCGCGAGCTTGGCGGTGCTGGTGGTCTTGCCCACCCCGTTGACGCCGACCACGACCCACGCGCGCGGCTTCGCCTGCGAGCTCGCGCGCGTGTCGCCCGCACGCAGAATTTCGAGAAAGCGCGCGCGCAGTGCACCGCGCGGGTCCCCGCCCCCGTCCTTCGCGAGTGCTTTGACGATGCGCTCGGTGGCCTCCAAGCCGACGTCGGCCTGCAGCAGGAGCGCTTCCAGCTGCTCGAGGTCGATCGCATGCGCGGCGCCGCCGCGTTGAAACACGTTCGAGAGCGGCGCCAGCAAACTCTCGCGGGCGCGTTTGAGCTTGGCCTTCAGATCGAGCATGGGAACGCGCGGTACACGCGCGAGGCTTTACGCGGAGGAAGCGACGTCGGCCGCCACCATACCGCGCGTCTTGAAGCGCTCGGCGTCGTCCAGGTGGACCGAGATGATCTTCGACACGCCGGGCTCTTCCATGGTGACGCCGTAGAGGTTGTCGGCCGCTTCCATCGTCTTCTTGTTGTGGGTGATGACGATGAACTGGGTGTGGTCGGTGAACGAGCGCAAGAGCTTCACGAAGCGCGCGATGTTGGCGTCGTCGAGGGGGGCGTCGACTTCATCGAATACGCAGAACGGGCTGGGCTTGACCAGGTAGACCGCGAACAGGAGTGAGAGTGCGACCAGCGCGCGCTCACCGCTGGAGAGACTCGAGATGTCGTGGAGCTTCTTCCCGCGCGGGCTGGCCACGATCTTGATGTTGGCCTCCAGCGGGTCGTCGGAATCCACGAAGAAGAGGTCGGCCTCGCCGCCGTCGAAGAGTGTGGTGAAGGTCTGCTTGAAGTTGTCGCGTACCTGCTCGAAGGTTTCCGACAGCAGGCGGCGCGCTTCCTTGTTGATGCGGCGAATGGCCTGCGTCAGCGCGTCCTTGGCCTCGTCGAGGTCTTGCTTCTGCTGGGAGAGGAAGTCGAAGCGCGTCTTCTTCTCGTCGTGCTCGCTCATCGCGAGCATGTTGACGGGACCGAACTCGTCGAGCTTGCGACGGAGATCTTCGAGCTCCGCGCGGTCGATACCTTCCCACTCCGCGGGTTGGAATTCCTCGCGACGCGCGGCGAGCCCGCTCAAGTCCTGGTTGAACTTCTCGCGCCCCTTCTCGATGACACTCGCGACCCGGGTCTCCACGCCGGCCAGCTCGACGTTGACGCGCTCGATGTTGCTACGCTTCACGTCGCGCTGGTCCTTCATGCCGCGGATCTCGTTCTCGAGCGCGTCGCGCGTTCCCTTGAGCGCTTCGTAGGCGGCCGACGCTTCCTCGATCCGCTTCTCGACCGTCGTCTTGTCGTTGTGTAGTCCGGCCACGGCCGCGCGCGCGATCGCGATGTCTTCGCTGCTGAGGCGAATCTGCTCCTCGGCGCGTGCCTGGTCTTCCTCGCGCGCGCGTACCAACGCGGCCAGCTCCTCGGCCAGCTTGGAGAGGCCGGTGAGGCGCGTCTCGTTGGCTTGGCTCTCCGCCGACGCCGAGACTTCGGCCAGCCGCAGGCGACCGACTTCCTCCAAGAGCGCTTCGCGCTCGCGCTCGCGCTCGAAGGCGTGCACTTCCAGTGCCGCGAGATCCGCGCCTTCCAGGTCGGCGCCCGCGTCGGGTGTGTCCGTCGCGCGACGCGCCGAATCGAACTTGGGCTTGAGGGAGAGAATCGCATCACGCGTCTCGGCGATGCCCTGCTCCAGTGCTGTGATCTTCTCTTTGACGCGCACCAGGTGGAGCTCGCTCTCACGTCGGCTACCCACCAGCCCTTCGTACGCTTGCTCGTCCGCGGCCAGGGCCGCGCGGATGGAACCGATCTCGCGCTGCGCGCGCTCGCGCTCTTCGGTAAGGGCGGTGCGGCGCTTTTCCAGGGCTTCTTCGCGCGCCTGCGCGTCGGCAACGGAGCGGTCGAGCTCCGCCATCTTCGATTTCATCTCGAGCAGCGTCGCGTCGATCTCGTCCTGGCCCGCGACGATGATGCGGCCCGGACCGTCGAAGAAAACACCGTCGAGGGTCGCGATGCGGGTGGCACCGCCGGCTTCGATCAACGCCAGTGCGGCGTCCACGTCCTCGACCACGACCACGCCTTCGAGGTACGCGACCAAAAAAGTCGAGACGGACGGATCACAGTCAACCAGTTCGTGGGCCGGTCCGATGACCCCGCGCCCCTGGGGCGGCGCTCCCTCGCTCAAGAATTGGTCGGGGAACAGAATCTGCACGCGGCCGGCGTCGCCGCGCCGGTACGACTTGAGCCACGACATGGCGTCGCGGCGCGAGCCCGCCACCACGCTCTTCAAGATGGGTGCGAGGCAGGCTTCGAAGCACTTCCGGTATTTCTTCTCGACCCGCACCAGATCCGAAAGCACGCCCGCCAAGGCACCATGCTGGCGCAGCTCTTCTGCGGTGCGCGTCTGCTCGTCGTGGATGCGGCGCAAGAAGTCGCGCTTCTCCGCGAGCTTGGCCAGCGCGCGGCTCGCGTCCGACAGCTCTTCGTCGCACGCGCCGACGGAGTGGGTCACCGCGTCGATGGACTCCGCCAGGCGCGAGAGCGTTTCCTGCTTGCCGGCGAGAATTTGATGCTGGGCCGCGACGCGCGACTCGATGCCGGAAAGCTCCACCACGCGCGTCGATTCCTCGCTCGAAAGGTCATCGAGCTGGGACTCGATGGCGTCCTGCCGGCGCGCGAGGTCGGTCAAGGTGGCCTCGATGTGTTCGAGGGCACCCTGATCCCGGGCCTGCTCGCGCACCAGCTCGAGTGCCAGCTGTTTTCGCCGCCGCAGCGCCACGCGGGCCTCTTCCAAGCGCTGATTCGCCTCGCGCAGCGCACCCTCGCGGGCAAAGAGCTGGGTCCGCGCGTCGTCGAGCGACCCGCGCTGGCCTTCGGCCGCGGCCCGCGCCGCTCCCAGATCGAGTGCGACCGCGGCGGCGCGCTCGTTGGCGCGCGTTACTTCGGCCGTGTCGTCTTCGATGCGGGCCCGGTTGGCACTGATGCGCTCGCCGTGCACGGCGATGCGCTCGTCGTGCTGCTGGAGCGACTGGCTGGTGGTGAAGCGCGTCTCGTGCAAACCCTGCAGCGCCTTCTCCTGCTCGGCCGCTTCGACGCGGAGGGTTTGCAAACGGTTCTCCGCGATCGCGATCTCGTTGTCGCCCACCAGGCGAACGTTTTCGTGCGACTCGCGCTCATTCTGTAGTTCCAATTGCCGTGCGAGCAATTCGAACAGCGTCGCTTTCAAAAGCGCGCTCTCCATCGCATCTGCCTGCTCTTTGAGCGCAGAGTAGCGGCGCGCTTTGCCCATTTGATACTTGAGCGAGCGCAACTCCTTGTCGAGCTCGCTCAACACGTCGGCCAGCCGCAGCAAGTCTTGCTCGGTGGCCTTGATCTTGCGCTCGGCTTCCTCGCGCTGGATGCGGTAGCGCATGACACCCGCCGCCTCTTCCAGCAAGTGGCGCTTCTCGTCCTCTTTCTCCGAGAGCACCTTCTCGATCATGTCGCGCTCGATGATGGCGTAGGCGCTGTTGCCGAGGCCGGTGTCGACCAACAAGCCGCGCACGTCCTTCAACCGCACCGGCTGCCCGTTGACCAGGTACTCGCTGACACCGCTGCGGTATAGGCGGCGGCCGATTTTCACTTCTTTGTATTCGGAGTTGAGGGCGTGGTCCTCGTTGTCGAGGGTCATGAACACTTCGCCCATGCCGAGGGGTTTGCGGAGCCGCGTGCCATTGAAGAGGACGTTCTCCATCTTGGTGTTGCGGAGCATGCGCGTGCGCTGCTCGCCCAGCACCCAGCGGATGGAATCCACCACGTTGGACTTCCCGCACCCGTTGGGGCCGATAATGGCTGTGACCCCACCCGAGAAATCGAGCTCGATGCGCGACATGAAGGACTTGAAACCCGAGATTTCGATCTTACGCAGCTGCAATGGACGTCTCCCGCGGAGCGAATTCGGCGTCGCCACGCGGCGAAACCGTTACTCCGGAATTTTTGTGATGCGAGTAAATCGTACCTGCGGAATGGCGTCCAGATTTTTTTTGACGTCCCTGGCCTCCTCGCGCGTCTCGAAGGGGCCGGCGTAGACGCGGTACCACTTGCCCTTGGCGCCCAGGTCGAGAAACACGATGAAGACGGGAAATTCGCGGCTTTGGAGGAACGATACTTCCTCGCGGGCTCGAATCGACTCTTGGAAGGAACTGATGTGAATCGCGTACCAATCGTTCCAGCGCGCCGCGAGGTCGTCCATGATCAGGATGTCGTTGGGGTCGACCAGCACGGTACCGCCGCTGCGGCCGCCGGTGTCGGCGGGACGAATCGGGGCGGGTATACCGGGCGTCGAGGCGGGAAGGGTGTCGGTCTCACTGGCACGCATGGAGTCGGCGGACGCGACGGCAACGGTGTCCGCTGTCGCCTCCGGGACCGGTGTCACGGCCGACTCGTTCACCTGGGGTGGGTTCTGGTCGCCTTTCGGCGTGCGGCCCTGCCACATCCACCACGCGACGAACCCGATCACCAAGAACGCGAACGCGAGTACGGCGACCCGCGGCAGGAGTGAGCCGTAGCGAGTTTCGGGGACGTCGGGCACGGTCGTCGTCTTCGTTGTGTCGGGGCGCGGTCGCGCTCGCGCCGGCTCCGCGCTGGTGGAACTGGTCTGAGGCTTGGGGGCCGGGCTGGTCGCGAGGACGGGGCGCGCGGTGGCACGCGGCGCCGGGGCGGGAGGCGGGGCCGGCTTGGGCTCGGCGGCACCACTGCGGACACTCCATACTTCGACTCCGGCGCCCGCGATCAATTCTTCGATCGCGTCCGCGTTGGGTGCACCGCGCGCGCGCCGCGCACCCACTTCGCCCCGCACGACCACGACCAAGTCCACCTCGGAGGCAAGCGGGTGCGCGTTGCCGTCCTCTTGCGAGAGCGGTCCGACGAAGACCACGCAGCGCGCGTGGGCGGTCAAGCGGCGCGCGGCGTCGGTAAAGGCGGGCACCACGAACGGCATGCGTTTGGTAACGGGAAACGAGCCCGCGGCAACCACGCGCACCCCGCTCGGCGATTCCTGCGTCACCACCCCGATCGAGCTGCCGTACAAGAGGAAGTCCAACAGTCCCAGAGCGTCGGGCTGCGGCACCAGGCCGTGCAATCCGAGCTTCAGAAAGTCGCAGTCCACGAGCAGCGTGGACGGCACGTGCGCGCACAGCGACTTTACGAACGCGTACGCGAAGCCGTCCCGGGCCGCCGACAAGTCGTCCTCGGAACAAAGATAGATGCGAAGCGGCGTCTCCGCGGCACGCTGCACCACCGTGCCCACCATCGATTGCAGGGGTTCGAGCAGCGCCGGCGGCACCGAGGCGCTCGCGACCGCAGACTGCAGCACGTCGCTCGCAACCGGAATCTGATAGATGGAAACGCGATTCATGGATGGGTCGGCGATCACCCGTTCGACGCGAGTACATCCACCAGCGCCGCGATCAAGGGTTCTTCCTGGGAGGAAAAAATGGTCGTCATGTTGATGCGAATCTCGTCGCCGCGCACGCGCACGAACACGGGGAGCGCGCGCTTGCGAAGCGCGCGAGCGAGCCGCACCGCTTCGCCGTCGTCGCCGCAGCGCACCGCCACCGCCGCCGATGGCACCACCGCGCTCGCGAGGCTGCCGCCCCCCACCGCCGCGTCGTCGTCGACGGAACCGACTCTCCATCGCGCCGCGACCCCTTGCGCGACGCGCGACGCGACCCGTTCCGCGCGGATTCGGTTCGTCTCGCGCGACTCCGTCACCGCCGCCACCACCGGTACCTCGTCGGCCGGGTGCTGCGAGAACAGATAGGCACGAGCAACTTCTTGCAGCGCGGCGACCGCGACTTTATCAATGCGTACCGCGCGCCGCAACGGGTTTTGCTTGAGTCGATCGGTGAGCGCGCGACTGCCCGCGACGATGCCCGCTTGCACGCCGCCGAGGAGTTTGTCGCCGCTCATGGTCACCAAGTCGCAGCCGGCGCCGATCACGGCCGCCGCGACCGGATCGCGACCGAGCCCGCGCTCGGCGAAGTCGAAGAAGGCCCCGCTCCCGAGGTCGTACACCGTGTGCGCGTCGCGTTTGCGCGCGACGGCGACCAGCTCGGCGACGGTTGCTTCGTGCGCGAAGCCTTCGATCTCGTAGTTGCTCTTGTGCACCTTGAGCAGCACGTCTCCCGGGCGCGCTAGGCACTCGTAGTCGGCGGCGTAGGTTCGGTTGGTGGTCCCCACTTCGATCACCTCGCGCGCGGCGTGGCGCAAGATCTCGGGGAGACGAAAACTCCCCCCGATCTCGACCAGCTCGCCGCGCGACACGATCACGCGTCCGGGCGGCGAGAGGGTGTTGACCGCGAGGTACACAGCGGCGGCGTTGTTGTTGACCACCATGGCCGCCTCCGCGCCGGTCAGGAGGCATAGCAAGTCTTCGAGTACATCCGCGCGCTTGGATCGTTCGCCGCTCTCGAGATCCACCTCGAGGCTCGAGTAGCCCTCGAGTGCGGCCAGCGCGGCGCGCGCCGCCCGCGGTCCCAACGGTGCGCGGCCGAGGTTGGTATGGAGCACCACCCCGGTTCCGTTCAGGACGGGTCGCAGCCCGCCGGTCGAAAGGCGCGCCAGACGCGCCTTCGCTTCGTCCACCGCGCGCTCGGTAATGAGATCGCGGTCGATGTCGCCGGGCGGTGACGTCCGCAGGTCATCCCGTACCGACTGCAGGACCGAGCGCACGAGGGCGGTCCACGGAAAGCGCGGGTGCTCGTCACGCAGCGTCTGCAGCCGCGGGTGCGCGAGGACTTCGTCGACCGAAGGGATCGCGCGCAGGGATTCGGGTGGGTTGGTCATGCTCTCATCACTGGCTGGTCGAGCGTCGGCTCGCGGCCAACCCATTATGCAACAAATCCTTGATGGCTGGGGACGTTTCTGTTAGGCATGCCACCATGATCGCGCGCTACCGGGTCGCCGTGCTCCTCGCGCTCGTGCTCGCCGCGTGCGGCGGTCCCCCTCGCACGCAAACCGAGGTCGAGCCCGACCGTCTCGATCGCCTCTATAAGGAACTCGCCGACCCGCTCCCCCGCTTCGACCCCACCCTGCTGTCCGGCTTTCGCGTGCTCATCGATCCCGGGCACGGCGGGACCTTTCGCGGCACCGTCGGGCAGGATAGCCTCGAGGAGTCGAAGGTCAACTTGGGCGTGTCGCTGTACCTGTGGGGCCTCTTGCGCGAGGCCGGCGCCGAGGTCTATCTCACGCGTACCGTCGACCGAGATTTCCTGACCGAAGCCGATTCCGCGCTCGCGTTCGACCTGCAAAAGCGCGTCGAGCTGGTCGACTCGCTCGCACCCGACCTGTTCATCTCGATCCACCACAACGCGCAGCCCCAGCGCGATGCTGCGTACAACCGCATCGAGACCTACTACAAGGCCGGCGACCCGGCGTCGCTCGATTTGGCCTTCGCCATCCACCGCCACTTGATGCGCAACCTCGGCATCGACATCGGCGAGGTGCGGCAGGGCAACTACTACGTGCTGCGCAACGTCGCGGTCCCCGCGGTGCTCGGCGAATCCAGCTACCTCACGCACCCGCCGGTGGAAGAGAACCTGCGTCTGTCGCGCGGCCACGAGCTCGAAGCCGAGGCTTATTTCCTCGGCATTCTCGACTATTGCCGGCGCGGGGTCCCGCGCATCGCGGCCCTGGGTCCGGTCGATTCGATCCAGACCGCGGTGCCGACCGTGACGTGCCGCTTCGAGGATCGCGGCGGCTTGGGCCTCGACCCCGATGGTGTCCACATGACGGTTAACGGAGAAGCGGTGGCGGCGGTGGTGGCGGCGGACGGCGCCCGCGCGAGCTACCCGCTGCCGTGGGACGCACCCAACGGCGAGTATCGGATCGAGGTGTCGGCGCGAAACCTGGGCGGCAACACCAGCCCGGTGGCGAGCACGCACTTTCGAATCGATCATGCCCCCGCGCTGGCCGCGCTGGAGGCGGTTCCCGCCCGCATCCCGCGCGCGGGCGGTGCCGTGCGCGTGCGCGCCCGCATCCTCGACCGGCGGGGGCTCCCGGTCGCGGACGGCAGCACGGTCGAGATGTCGTCGTCGCTCGCGCGCGATCGCGTGGCCGCGGTCGTGCAGCAAGGTGCGGTCGAGTTTCCGCTCGAAGTCCCGGCCGGCGGCGGCAAAGCGGTCCACGTCGATCTCCATAGCGCCGACCAGCGCTTCGGACTCGACATCCCGCTGGAGTCGTCACGCCGCGCGGCCTGGCGCGCGCTTTCGGTGGTCGACGCCAACACGCGCGCACCGATCGTGGACGCGGTCGTGACCGCCGGCGACTCGGTGCTCTCGTACGCGTCGCCGAGCGGCACCTATGGATTCGCGGGCGACGGCGAGGTGGTGCGCGTGGCGGCACCGGGGTATCGTCCCGTCGACGTCACCGACGGTGCATCGGTATCGATGACACCGTGGTTCGACGGTGTTCTGCACGGAAAGCGATTCGTGATCGACCCCCAAGGCGGTCCGCCCGCCACCGTGGGCGTGGGACCGCTGGGGCTCTCCGCCGCGCACGTCAACTTGCGCGTGGCGACGTATCTGGAAGGATTCCTGCGCGCGGCGGGCGCCGACGTGCGACTGGCGCGTACCAGCGAAGAAGTGCGTCTGCCGGAAGATGTCGCGCGCTTGACCAACCGCTTCCGCGCCGACCGCTACCTCGAGATACGGCACCCGTCCGCTCCCGTGGACTCGCCGCTCGTGTTGCGCGCGTTCTACTTCCCCGGCAGCGCCAACGGCCAGACCATGTCGCGCACGGTGGGTGAGACCGCGGCCCGCCGCTTGGGCGTTCCGTTTCGCGGTGCCGCGGAGACGGTGACGTTCGCACTGCAGCAGACTGCGTGTACCGCGGTGGTGGTGGCCGCCCCGCAGATCTCGAACGCCGAGGAAGAATCACGACTCGATCGCGCGTGGTACCAGCGCGAACAGGCGTATGCGATCTTTCTCGGCATCTTGCGTCACTACGGCGTGGCCGATCCCGCCACGCTGGAAGTCGAAATCGAGGCCGGCCAGCGCGCGAGCTGGCTCGTGACCCTGGACGAAACCTGGACCCTCGTCACCGACCAGGACGGGCGCGTCGCCTTCGAGTTGGTTCCCGCCGGGTCGCACCGCGTCGTCTTGCGGCGCGGCGACGAGGTGCTGACGCGCGAGATCGTCACGGCCGACACCCCGGCGCGCCTTCGTTTCGACCTTCCGCGTTAGATTGCCGCGTCAGTAGCCGCGGGTTTCGTCGCCACGCGCGCGATTGACCGTCGTCGCCGCGCGGCCTATCCTTGAATCATGCCCGCGAGCTTTTGGGAGCGTGATGCAGCGTATCGAAGGCGCATCGTCGTCATCGTTCCCGTCGTGCTTGCGGGGTATCTGCTCCTCTTTCTCGCCACCGATCGCATCCGTTACGAAGACATCCCGCGTTTCATCGGCTGGAAAGGCGAGCTGGAAGTCCTGCCCGAGATCACGGTGGTGCCGACCGTCGGGTCGATCGAAACCGAGCCTGCGCCCCGCGAAAAGTCGGTCCGCGAGACGGTCGCACTCGACCTGTGGCGCAAGGGCGACGTCCCCACCGAACCCAAGCCTGCTCCCGCGCCCGCGACCGAAGCGCAGCCCGTCGTCGACCCGGGACAAGGCAACGCGCAGTTTCGCTCCATGGACCGGCCCGGCGAGCGCGAGACCGCCTATACCGAGGACTTCGCGCTCATCAAAGCGGTCGAGCCGGTTTACCCGCCGCTGGAACGCTCCGAGGGCATCGAAGGAACCGTGACGGTGGAAATGCTGGTGGACGAGTACGGAATGGTGGTGGAGGCGAATGTCTTGTCGATCATGGGGCCGGACAGCTTCGCGGAATCCGCGCTGCACGCGGTGCGTCAATTCGTGTTCGACCCGCCCAAGGAAAACGGCCAGCCGAAGCGGATCTGGGTTCGCCTGCGAATCAAGTTCCGTATTTCAGGCTGAGCCCCTCTACTTGAACGATTCGGCGCGCCCGTTGTGCACGCGCACCAGCGGTACCGCAGCCGCGCGCGCTGCGCGCGTCTCCGCGCTTCCGCGCAAGTTTTCGTCCAAGTACGCGCGCACGTCTTCGCGCGACCCCGCGTCTTGGCCGATGGCTTGCAGCACCGCGCGCGCGCCGTAGTAGCCCGCGATCGATATCGGAGAGGCCTCGTTGGTATTCGGCGTGGCGAGCTTCGCCACCAACGCGCTCTGCTCTTCGCGACTCGATCCGTAGTGCGACTCGGCGGGAAACACCGCGCCTTCCAGCTCGTCGCGCGCGAGCCGCATCAGCTTGTCGTTGTTCCACTGGCTCAGGCCCAGCCATTGCACCTGCACGTCGTGGAACTTCGCCTGCGGCAGCATCTGCAAGAGCTCTTCCACGCTTCCCACCGCGAATAGCGCGTCGGGCGCGGCCTCGCGGATGCGCTCGAGCTGTGCTTTGAAATCGGTCGCGCCGTCTTCGAAGTACTCGATCGCGACCACTTCGCGTCCCAGGCGCTTGATCTCTTCGGCGAAGAAGTCGGCTGCGTCGCGACGATCGCCGCGCGAGGGCGCGATGACGGCGATACGCCGGAGCGACAATTTCCGAACCGCGGCTTCCGCGACCGCGGTTGCTTCCACCGTGGAAGGGACGCGGGTCTGAAACACCCACGGACCGATCTCGACCAGCTCGTCGCTCGCCACCACCGGCGACACGATGGGTACGCGCCACGCGTTGGCTTCGATTGCGCCCGCGACGGCCGGCAGCGTGAAGATGTCCCCCACGATCGCGATGGCACCCTCTTCGGCGGTCAAACGCCGTACCGCCATCACCGCGTCGATCGCTCCCCCGCGTGAATCCGCGACCGCGACCGTCACGCGACGCGAGTGCTTCTGATTGAACTCATCCACCGCGAGCTTGGCACCCTGCTCGAACAAACGCCCGTAGAGCGCGAGACTTCCGGTTTGCGGCAACAAGAGGCCGATGCGATCGGGTCGCACGCGCGAGGCCGGGCCCGCCGGGGGAGCCTGCCGGCGCTCGGTGGAGAGCTCGAGCAGGCGGCGCGCGTCGGGGTCGTTCTCGCCGTGCGGGAGCGCGTCGAGGTAACGACCGACCAGGTCGTAGGCGCGTTCGTAGTCGCCCGCCGCGTAGGCCGCGCGCGCTTGCTTGTAGAGCGCCCCGCGCGCGAGCGGCGAGTCGGGATACGACTGATAGAGCGCGTCGAGGTCGCCCTCGCTCAAGCGCTCGTCGACCAAATAGCGCAGCCGACGAGTCGCTTCGTCGCGGCCCGCCGCGTCGAGCGGCGACTTCATGAGCTCGAGCCAGGCGGCGGCTTCGTGCGCGGGGTCGTCGAGCTTGGAATAATCGGCTGCCAGCGCGCGCAAAGCTTGCGGGCGAAGGTTGCTGAGTTGGTAATCGGTGACGAGCTTGTCGTAGTAGGTAGCGGCTTCGGCGTGGCGCCCGCGAGCGTCGGCCACCTGGCCCGCGCGCAGGAGTGCCTCGTCCATGCGCGCAAAGCTCGGATATTGGTTGATGAGCTCGGACGCGGCTGCCGCCGCTTCGTCCCAGCGCGAGGATTTCTGCGCGGTCGAGAGGGTTTCGAACAGTTGTTGCGCGCGCGCTTGCTCGGCGGGACCGAGCTCGGTCTTCTTGCCCAGCTGCGAACAAGCGCCCAGCGCGAGCACGACCACGAGACCCGCGACGATCACCGATTCACGGCACATCGGAACCTCCTCAAAAATCCCCGGGGTCGAGGTCCTTCAGGTAACGCCGCAGCTCGTCGTCCGGGTCCGGGCCCGGCCCGATGCCTTGGTCGAGCGCGCGCTTGTGGGACACGAACACGTCGCGGGCGACGAAGATGGGCGCGTCGCATTTCAACGCGAGTGCAACGGAATCGCTGGGGCGCGCGTCCATGACCACCACGTCGTGGCCCCGCTGCAGGTAGACCTTGGCGAAAAACGTGTTGTTGCGAAGCTCGGTGATGGCGACCTTGGCCAGCACCGCCCCCAGGCTCTCGATCACCGTCTTCAGCAAGTCGTGGGTCAGCGGGCGCTCGAACTTTTCGCCCTTCATGGTGAGATCGATGGCCATGCCTTCGGCGTGCCCGATCCAGATGGGGAGCACTTCCTCGCCGTCGTTGCTCTTGAGCAGCACCACCGGGTTCTCGCGCGCGTCGCGCGCCATCCCGCTCACCGTGACACGAACGAAATGCTTGTCGTCTTGCGTCACGTGAGGTGCATCAATCCGTCTTGGCGTCGATCTGTCGGTTCAAATCGTCCAGGTCCTCGAACTTGGGCAACGGCTTCTCGAGATTGTCGAGCATCCAGCGCGCGGTCTGCGCCATCTCGCTCTCCGGGTACTTCGTGATCAAGTCGGTGAAAGTCCGGTCGGCCATGGTGAAGTCCTTGAGCTCCTCCGCGTACACGAACCCGATCATGAACATGGCCTGGGGAGCGTACTGGTCCTGGGGGAACTTGTCGATGATTTGCTGGAAGGCGGCAATACGCTGCTCGGGGTTGGTACTGTTCTGCGCGTAGTTGAACAGCTCCTCGGGACCGCGCTGCATCTTCTCGTAGTCGTCGCGCATGTAGTTGCGCGTGTCGTAGTGGCCCTGGACCTCCGCGAAGTGCTGCGCGCGCACGTTCTCGACCTTGTCGCGCGCCAGGCGCTCGGCGATTTCTTCGCGCACGTCGTCGTACGGGCGCAGCTCGGCGGGCTGCTTCTCGTTGATGCGAACCAGCGAGTAGCCCTTCTCCCACTTGACGGGGCCGTAGACCTGCCCCGGCTCCATCGACGCCAGCGCGTCGGTGAACTCCTTCGAGTAGCCCACGCCGCGGATGTAGCCGCCCGGGTTGAAATATCCCAGGTCGCCGCCGTCGGCCTTGGTGATGATGTCCTCCGAGTAGAGGTGCGCCATGGTGGTGAACTTCTCTCCGCCTTCCACCACGCGCTCCTTGATCTCTTCCAGCTTTTGCTTGTCCTTCGAAAACACGTGCTGCGCGCGCAACGTCTCCAGCTGGGTGTACACGTCCTGGTGGGCGTCGTAGTAGTCGTGCATCTCCTCGTCGGTGGGGCGCGCCTTGGAGTCGACGAACTCGTCGAGGTACGCGACCACCAAGATGGCCCGGGTCGCTTCTTCGATCTGCTTCGCCACCGGCTCCTTCTTGGCCAGGTCGAGCTTCTTGGCCTCGAGGTACGCGAGCTCCTCTTGCATGAGCTTCTCGGCCAGCACGGCGCGACCCTCGGGCGTGTCGTATTTCGCGCGCTGCGGCTCGGGCATGCGACGGAGGTATTCATCCAGAAATTCGCGCGTGACCGACCAGTCGCCCACGCGCGCGGCCAACTGCTCCTCGTCCGGGGCGACCTGTGCGGTATCCGTCTTCTTGGAGCAGCCGGATGCAACGAGCGCGGCCAACGTTACCAAGGGAAGCAAATTACGAATCCATTTCATACCGGAACGAACCTCCTCGTCATATCAAGTCATCGCGACCGCGACGCTTGAGCTCGGCGACGATCTTCTTGATGTCCTGCACGCGGTCGCGCCGGCACACGAGTAACGCGTCGCCCGCGTCCACCACTACCAGCCCCTCGACGCCGATCATTCCGATCACGCGGCCTGGAGCCACCACTGTGTTTTCCTTCGCGTCGACCAGGACGTGCTCGCCGATGGTGACGTTACCGTCGGGGTCGCGCTGGCCCGCCTCGCGAACGAACTCCCAGCTCCCCACGTCGTTCCACGCGAAGTCGGCGCGCATCACGACGACGTTGCGCGCCTTCTCCAACAGACCATAGTCGATCGAGACGGAAGGGGCACGGGGGTACTCCCGTTTCAACACCCCGGCGAAGGCGGGCGTTCCCGCCACTCCCTCGATCGTTCCCAGCACCGCGGCCAACTCGGGCACGTGCTGCGCGATTCCGTCGAGCACGGTCCCGGCGCGCCACATGAAGATGCCGCTGTTCCACAGACAGCCTTCCGCGACCAACTCGCTCGCGCGCTCCGGTGCGGGCTTTTCCAGAAACGCGACTGCGTCGTGCACGCGATCGGATCCGTCGCGCCAGCGTTCGTCACCGACACGAATGTATCCGTAGCCGGTCTCGGGGCGCGTGGGTACCACACCGAACGTGAGCAGCACGTCGGCCCCGGCGCTCGATTCCAAGCAGCGAAGCGCCGCCCCTACCTGCTCGCGAAATCGCTCCGAGGGCTCGACCACGTGATCGGCCGGCAACACCAGCATGACCTGGTCGCCGCGCGTGCGGCGCGCGATCGCGGCCGCGAGCCCGATGCTCGGCGCGGTGTTGCGAATCTCCGGCTCGCCGATCACGTTCGCGTCGGGCACGCGACCCCCAAGCTCGGCCAGCACGGCGTGGTACTGCTCGGCGAAGGTCATGACGAAGGTGTCGTCGCGCGACGCGAGCCCTTCGATGCGATCGAGGGTCAGCCGCAACATGCTGCCCCGGCCGGTGAGGTCGAGGAGCTGCTTGGGGCGAAGGCGGCGGCTAGACGGCCAAAACCGCTCCCCGACACCGCCCGCGAGCACCACCGCTATCACGGCGACTCTCTACTCCTTCACCACCCAGACCTTGATCGGAACCGACACCTCGCGGTGCAAGCGCAAGTCGACGGTGTAAACGCCGATCTGGCGAATCGGATCGTCGAGCACGATCTCGCGGCGTTCGACGTCGTGGCCCTGCTCCTTGAGCTTGCGAGCAACGTCGAGTGCGGTCACCGAGCCGTACAGCTTGTCCTCTTCGCCCACCTGCACCGCAATATTCACAGCGACGTCGGCCAGCTTCGCCGCCCGCACGCGCGCGGCGTCGATGGCGGCCTGGTCGCGCTTCACCAGCACGCGCTCGTTTTCATGGAACACGTTGCGATTGGCGTCCGTGGCCCGGAGCGCGAGCTTGCGCGGGAGCAGGTAATTGCGCGCGTAGCCGGACTTGACCTTCACGGCCTGGCCGCGGTTGCCCAGCTTGGGGATGGTTTCCAACAGAATGACTTCCACGATTGCTCTCCTTTACCGGTAGTACTCGCGCACGTACGGTACGAGCGCAATCAGGCGCGCGCGCTTGACCGCCACCGCGAGCATGCGCTGGTGTTTGGCGCACGTGCCCGTGATGCGGCGCGGCGTGATCTTGCCCCGGTCGGTCATGAAACGGCGCACACGGCGCTCGTCCTTGTAGTCGATGTAGGTGACGCGATCGAGGCAGAACTTGCACTTCTTCTTGCGCATCGGGCGCTTTTCGCGCTTTTCGCCCTTCTTCTTGGGGTCGCGGTCGCGCTTAGTATCTCTCGCCACGGTGCTCCACCCCTTCCTCGCGCTCGCGCTCCGGATGGCGCATGGTCACTTCGACGGTGCCGGGCTCGAGCGCGGGCTCGCTGCCCTCGGCCAGCTCGTCGCGCACGATCAAGTGGCGCAGCACGTTCTCGTCGATGCGCATCTGACGACCGAGCTCGTCGATGAGCGTGTTGGCACCGCGAAAGCGATAAAAGAAATACGTACCTTCGGGCTGCTTCATGATCTCGTACGAGAGACGACGCTTGCCCCAGGTTTCGACTTTCGTGATCTCACCGCCGGACTTGGCGATGATCTCGACATACTTGGCCGTGCTCGCACGCAACCCATCGTCGTTGACGGCGGGGTGCACGATCACGGCGCACTCGTAACTTCTCACGGAGTACCTCCCTGTGGACATGTGACCCCCCCGCAGCGACCGATGGCCGGCCGGGGGGTAGAGAAGTCGTTTGAGCCGATCTGGCTAACGGACTATGTGGCCGACACTATAGGGGATGGCGGACCCGGGAGTCAAGGTACCCGGGGCGCCGGTAGTGGGTCAGTTTGAAACTCTATTCGGCGCGAAACTTACAAGTTCCGACAAGGTAGGCCACTGACACCGCGAGCACGATTGTGGTAACGACGAGCTTCTTGGCCAACGATTTCTCTTTCCAGGACCAAATATACAGCACGAATAGCATCACCAGAACGGCCAGGACATGCATTTGGGGCGCCCCTCACTTGATAAGGTCAACAATCTCTTCGATGGACCATACATGATTCGAGACCCCGGCTTCCATCGCTGGGGTCACGCGGAGCGAAGAGTGAATCCGCGCGAAGTTGTAATGCATCATATGGAGCGCCACGGCCGCCTGTAGGTTCTCGGCCTTCTTGGAGAAGGCGTTGGTTAACCGCGTGAATCGACGGCTGCCCATGCGGAGCGTCAAGTTGCTCCGCTCAATGTAGCTGGTGGACACATAGGCCGGGTCGGGGCTTCCCATAACGGCGACTCTTCGACAGCCCACGCACTCGGCGGGGCTGTAACGATGCTCCGTTTCCCGGGGTTGCCCGTAAATCTTGACCAACATCGCGTAATCGACTGCCGACCCAAAGGCATCCTCGACCGCTTGGAAGTACACCTTGTGCCCGTCCGTGGTGAGCTGGACGCGGTTGCGAAGGCGCGAGGCCACGTCGCCCATAAACTCCGTCGCATACGCGCCGTCGCGCTCACCCACAAGCCAGGAGATCATGAGCTTGCTATCCGGGTCGAGTGCGGTCCACGTCCACACGTCACCGTAGCCCGGCTTGCCCTTTAGGTGCTTGGGCAGGTTCTTTTCCTTCGCGTAGCAAAAGCTCCAAATCTCGTCGCACTGGACCCGCTTGCAGGTGAGGCCGACGAGGGTCCGGCGCTGGTAGGCCTCGCAAGCAGCGCCAAGGTCACGAAGGAGCTTAACGACGGTGTTTTTGGCCGATCCGGTCATGCGGCATGTCGCGCGGATGCTGTTGCCTTCCACGAGACAACTAACTATTTGGCAACGGGTTGCGGTGCTCAATGTGTTCATGCTATGCATTATGCTTGAGCGGTCACGCATTGTCAATAACAAAACATAGCAACAAGCACGAAAACATAGCAGGGCAGGGATAAGTCGCTGAAAATCCACATATGTGGATTAATAGTCCGGAGTTGTGGATTTCTAGGGCCAGTTATCCACCGACTGACAACAGAGTGGACGCGAGCATCGTTCGGTTTCGTTCTTCTGGCCGACGATTTTTCCTTTACAACCATTGGAGTCTCGGTTATGGTAACCACCGAGCAAACGAAAGCGACCCCGACGGAAGCCTTGGACCGGAACCGTCGGGGTCGCTGGAACCCTGAAAGAGGTGATCGAACTTGAGAGCCTGACCGCCCCTCGCGGGTGCGGGGGCCGGGTTAAACCGGCCCCCAACGCTTTTATCTACGCCCTTAGAATACAGGAGGTTACGGCATGAGTCAAGATCAGATTGACTACGCCGCGGTACTCGAAGATTTGAAGAAGCGTCGCGAAAAGCTCGACGCCGCCATTGCGGCGATCTCGTTAATCGTCGGCGAAGTGGCGGCGGAAGCGGCGACTGCAAACGACGCGCCGTTACCGACGACGGTTCAGACGGACGCATTCTTCAACATGGGTACGCGCGCGGCGATACGGAAGTACTTGAGCATCGTGAAGCGTCCGCAGAAGGCGATTGCTATCCGGAAGGCTCTCCAAGACGGCGGAATCCATACAGTCTCGACGGATTTCTACGCCGTGGTACTCACAACGCTCAAGCGGAACGAGGAGTTTGTTCAACTTCAAAATAAGGAGTGGGGGCTTTCAGAGTGGTACGGGGGGCGCATTCGGAAGCGCGGCAAGGTCGAGGACGGCAAGAAGGAGGGGGCTGAGGATCAGGCGGAGGAATCGGGGGATTGAGCCTTGCGTTTCTTCCAGCGCGCCTTCGCGGCCTTTCTGGCGATCTCGGACCGACGCTTCTTGCTGAGGCTCTTTGCTCTCGCGGGGCCGCCCTTCTTGCCGCCAAGTCGACCGAGCGCGACGGCCGCCTCATTCTTGGGTTTCTCGTTTGTGGCAAGGGCGGTGACCCGCGTCGCCAGCTCGTTCAGGTCGATCTCCTCGCCGAGTAGGACGACCTTGCCCAAAGGAACCTTTCTTGAGCGCTTTAGCATGTCTCAATCATAGGTAAACCATCAATACATGGCAATCATTTTCAAAGGGGAAACACGACAATGAGTGCACCAAATAAGATCGTAGCACCGACGGCTCAACCAGATACGGTTTACATCACGTTCTCAGCGGAGATCAACGCCCACACTACGGAGAGCCTGATGGCGACGATTTCTGGCCTAGTCAATAAGCGGGTAAAGAAAATCTATTTGGCGCTGTCGACGCCTGGCGGTGTTGTGATGCACGGACTGACGCTCTACAACTATCTTCGCGCCATCCCCAGCGAGCTTGTAATTCACAATATCGGAAACGTCGACTCGATTGGTAATGCGGTGTTCTTAGCGGCGGAAGCTTCGAATCGTCTCGCATGCGCGCACTCCACTTTCATGTTCCATGGCGTGGGGCGGACCATGCCGCAAGGCGTGAGGCTGGAAGAGAAGTTACTTCGGGAGTGTATCAACAGCATCGAGGTCGATCAGAAACGTATTGGACAAATCCTCCAGGAACGTACCCAGATCACTCCCGAGCAGACTGAAATCCTGTTTCTCGAAGCGCAAACCAAAGACGCGACATACGCCGTTGGCTGTGGGATCGTTCATCAGATCAGCGACTTCAAGATTCCCGTGGGCGGTCCCGTAATCTCCCTCGTATTCCAGCGCTAGCGCATCGAGGGCCGCGTCCGGGGTGTAATCCTCAGGCTCATTCGGCAGGGCGTGCATTAGATACCTCCAGGTGGAAGGATACCATTTCGGGGCGCGACAATGCTAGTGGTGCATTTGGTATGCCACCCAATGCGTAGTGACGAGGAATTAGCAGGAGCCATACGCTCAAACTGACCCACTACCGGGGCGCCTATCGATGATCGCGTCAGCGCCTGGCGTGTCATCGGAAACCGCATCACCGCCTGTGCCCGGTACGTTTGTGAACTCATGTACCAACTCCCAGACTGGCGGTAAACAATCATCCACCCAATTTACTGCCCATCTCGCTTTCAAAGACCGCCATCGTCCTCGGGTGCTTCCTTGCGCGCGTTGAAGCGGCTCATCGTCTTGTCGATGCCGTCGCGCACCCAGGCTTCGATGCAGTCGGCGGCGATGGCGAGCATTTCGTCGGTGGTTGCTTCTTCTTCGGGTAGGAATTCCGCGAGCACGAACTCCGCCGGGTCGACGCGCGGCGGAACCGGCCCAACACCGAGCCGCAGGCGAGGAAAGTCCATCGATCCGAATCGTTCGATGATCGAGCCTAGACCGTTGTGACCACCGTCGCTTCCCGCCTTGCGCAATCGAATGCTTCCCAGAAGAAGTGCGAAGTCGTCGCAAACGACGAGAACCCGATCCAGGGGCAGCGATTCTTTCGCCACCAACGGTGCCAGCGCGTCGCCGGAGAGATTCATGTAGGTGAGCGGCTCGACCACGAGCGTGTCGCGCCCCGCGATGTCGATGCGTGTCGACACCAGACCGCGCGCGGGCTTGCCCCAGCGCGCGCCCCGTCGGCGCGCGACCAGCTCCACGGCACGAAATCCGAGGTTGTGGCGCGTGCGGAGGTACCGCTCGCCGGGGTTGCCGAGCCCAGCCACTAGATAGTCGACGGCCATGGAATCCTCCGCGTCACCAACACAAAGCCCCGCGACAGTTGGTAGCCGACGCGGGGCTTCGGAATTCGCAAGACTCCGTCGCGCGCCGCAGGCGCGCTCCGGATATCTTTACTTCTTTTCCTTCTTCTCTTTCTCTTCCTTGGCGGGGGCGGCGGCCTTTCCAGCCTGTGCAGCGCCCTTTCCAGCCGGTGCGGCGCCCTTTCCTCCGGGCGCAGCCGTGCCTTCCTCGCCCTCTTCCTCCGCTCCCGGCTTGCGGATCAACTCGGGCTCGGCGGTCGCCTCGGCGGTCGGCGCCACCACCGCCTCCACGATGGGCGGGATCACGGTCGCGAGCGTGGTATCGGGATCGTCCAGGAACTGAATCTTCGGATACGCATCGACGACGTCGCGAAGACGGACCGAGTCGTGGATGCGCAGCGCCGACACGTCGACCACGATGGCGTCGGGGATGTCGGTCGGGAGCGTCATCACGTTGAGCGAACGCGTTCCGTGCTCGAGTACACCGCTTTGCTCTTTGACGCCGGCCGGCGTTCCCCTCACCTCGACGTGGACCTCGACGCGAACCTGCTCGTCCAGGCGAATGCGCTGCAGGTCGACGTGGAGGATGCGCCCCGACGCCGGGTGGCGCTGCACGTCGCGAATGATCGCGTTCATGCTGCCGCCGCCCGGGCCTTCCACCGTCAGGTCGACGATCGCACTCTCCGGGTGCTTGCGCAGAATGTTGCGCACGTCCACTTCCGCCAGCGACAGGCCCACGGGGGCTTCGCGGCGTCCGTACAACACGGCCGGGAGCTTGCCTGCGAAACGCAACTTGCGGGCGACGCCCTTACCGGCATCCGCGCGCACACTCGATTGAAGTTCGAATCGTTCCATGATCGTTCACCTTCCGCTACACGAATAACGTACTGACCGACTCGTTGTAATGAATCCTCTTGATGGCTTCCGCGATGAGCCGCGAGATATCCAGCACCTTCACCTTGGGACACTCGGCGAAGCGGTCGAACGGGAGCGAGTTCGTCACGACCACCTCGCGAATGGGCGAGTTCATGATGATCTTGCACGCGTCGCCCGCGAACACGGCGTGCGTCGCGCACGCGATCACCGAGCGCGCGCCTTTGTCGGAAACCGCGCGCGCCGCTTTGACCAGCGTGCCGCCGGTCGTGATCATGTCGTCCAGGATCACGATGTCGCGCCCCTTGACGTCGCCGATCACGTTCATGACATCAACATTGTCTTTCTCCGAGCGGCGCTTGTCGACGATGGCCAGGTCCACGTCGAGCCGCTTCGCGAACGCGCGGCCTATTTTTGTGCTGCCGACGTCGGGTGCCACGATCATCAAGTTGCTCAACTCGAGCGCCTTGATGTGCTCGAGGATGACCGGTGCTGCAAACAGATTGTCGGCCTGGATGTCGAAGAACCCCTGGATCTGCGTGCTGTGCAGGTCGAGGGTCAGGATGCGATTGGTGCCCGCGACTTCCAAGAGCTTCGCAATCAGCTTGGCCGTGATGGGGACGCGCGGCTGGTCCTTGCGATCCTGGCGCGCGTAACCGTAATAGGGTGTGACCACCGTGATGCGCTCGGCCGAAGCCAGGAAGCACGCGTCGAGCAGGATCAAGAGCTCCATCAGGTTTTCCGCCGGCGGCTGCGTCGACTGGATGATGAACACGTCGACGCCGCGGATGTTCTCGTTGATCTGGCACTGGATCTCGCCGTCCGCGAAACGGTCGAGTGTTATGTCGCACAAAGGAACACCCAGCTGCTCGCCGACTTTCTCGGCCAGCGGTCGATTGGCGTTACCCGAAATGAGCTTTAGCCCGTCCATGATGCCAGACTCTCGATGACGGAATTACCGTGTTCGTTGCTCAACCTGCGACGGAGATTATCCGCCGCCTGCCCGTGGTTGGGGCGGGAGGATTCGAACCTCCGAATGCTTGGTCCAAAGCCAAGTGACTTGCCGCTTGTCTACGCCCCAGGAAAACTAAAGATGAAGGACTGCTCCCTCGAGGATCCGCTAGCGCCGGGAAGCGCTAGCGGTCGGACATGTGCGGAGTCTCCGCTACCTTCGCTCGTTCCCTTTCTTTGCGATATTCGTCAAGGATGATTCGCTCCATCTCTTCACGCGCTTCGTTGTTGATCGGGTGCGCGATGTCTTGGTACTCGCCGTCTTTGCGTCGACGGCTGGGCATGGCGACGAAGGTTCCGTCTTTGCCCTCGATTATCTTCAAGCCGCGAATGACGAAGCAATCGTCGAGCGTGATACTGGCGAACGCCTTCAACTTTGCGTCGTCCCGGAGAGACACTCTCACTTCCGTGATCCTCATCGAGCCCCCCCTATCCTGGGACAAGAACAGAAGACACCCAAAACGAGCGCCGCAGCGCTCTAGCGAATGTCGACCGCTTGCTTCGCTGGTTTCGCGACGGAGGCGAACAACCCCCTCACCGAGAATCGCTCAGCTACCTCGGCGGCCCGCGACTCGCGATCAAAGATCGCGTAGAGCGCGGACCCACTTCCGGTCATGGACGCAAAGCAAGGCCGCTCGGATACCAACTCTTCCCACAGCTTCGCGACCGCTGGATAGGCCGGAAAAACGATCGACTCCAGCGCATTCCGGTACGGCCACGGAGCCTTCGGAAACCTTGCCAAAACGGCACTTACGGCCCTCAGGTTAAGTCGTGGTCGGTGGTGTGTCAACCGAAAATTAAGATTCGAGTAAACCCATGCAGTCGGAATGCTTATGTCGGGTTTGACGACCACGAAAAAGCCGCCTCGGAGCGCGTCGAGGGGCGTCAAAATCTCACCCCGGCCGCGTCCCACCATGGTCCCGCCGTGCAGCAGGAACGGGACGTCGCTCCCCACCGAAGCCGCCACTTTTTCCAGCGTCCGGGCGGGCAGCGCGAGCCCCAGTGCGCGATCGACCGCGCGGATTATTCCGGCCGCGTTGGCACTCCCTCCCCCCAAACCCGCCCCCGCTGGAATGCGTTTTTCTAGAGTTATGCGCGCACCCAGCGAACGCCCCGCGATCTTTCGCATGGCGACGATCGCACGGCTGCACAAATTGGTCGCGTCGGTGGGAATCCCCGGCGTCGCGCACACGATCTCGACTTTGGCGTCGTTGGTTAACTCGACGCGCATGCGATCCGCGAGGTCGATGGATTGAAAAATGGTCTCGATCTCGTGGAAGCCGTCGGCCCGCCGGCGAATCACTTCCAGCGACAAGTTCACCTTGGCCCGCGTGACGACGTCGAGCGGTGCCAGCGAGCCCGCCCGTTCGGCCGCCGGATCGCGCACACGATGCGTCTTCGGCGCCGATGAGGCGCTTCGTCCAACGGATGGCTTCGCCACAACCTAGATCCCCAGGATCGCGATCACGAGCACGATCCACGCCAGCACGTCGACCAGGAGAAACTTCTCGTGCAACAGAAGGTCCGAGGGGCTCCCGCCCTTCTCCTTCTTATAGACGAGATAGAGGTAGCGCATGATTCCGATCAGGACCAGCGGCACCGTGTACACCAGATTGGAGGTCCCGAACTTCTCCACCGTGTCCGGCCAGATGGTGTAGATCGAGTATGCGAGCACCGAGCCGCTGGCACTGATGCCGACCAGCTGGTCGAGCAGCGCGGGCGAATACTCCTGCAGCGACTCGCGATGGTTGGCGGCGTCTTCAATATTAACAAGCTCGTGGCGGCGCTTGCAGAACGCGAGCAAGAGCGAGAGAAACAGCGTGCAGATCAACAGCCAGGGCGAGATGGCGATGGTCGGCTCGGCGACGCGCAACGCCTCCACGCCGCCGATCGCCCGCAGCACGAACGAGAGCGAGATGCTGGCGACGTCGAGCAGCACCACGCGCTTGAGCGCAAACGAATAGATCAGATTCAAAACGGTGAAGAGCGAAGCGACCAGCAGGAAAGAAGGCCCCAAGTGCCACGACCACAGCAAGGCTGCCGACGCGAGCACCACGGCGGCCGAAACCGCCGTCGAGCGATTGAGCGCTCCCGATGCAAGCGGTCGCATGCGCTTGGTGGGATGGTGGCGGTCCTTCTCGATGTCGGCGACGTCGTTAACAAGATAGATGACGCCGGACAAGAGGCAGAAGACCAGAAACGCCTCCACGCTGCGCAGCAACAAGCTGGAGTCCTGGAAGTTTTGCGAGAAGATGAGGCCCGCGAAGACGACCAGGTTCTTGGTCCACTGCTTGGGGCGCATCGACGCGCCGAGGTAGTAGATCTGCTTCACGCGGGGAGCCTCAACCGCGAACCCTCGCTTCGGTTGGGGCCGTGACCAGTTGTGCTTCCACCGACGCAACCCACGCGCCGCGTTCCGCCGGCGAGGCGTCGATGGGGCCGTGCAGGGCAAGGTCGCGGAAGGGTCCCGAGGCCGGGAACAACGGGCCCAGGACGCGCTGCACGCCGTCCACGCCGCATTCGTCGGCGTGCTCGTGCGCGAACAACAGCGCGCTCGCGAACGACGCCTCGGCGTTGCGCGCGACCGCTTCGTTGCGGGGGTTGGCGGCAAGTGCCCGCTGCGCGCGAGCAAGATCGACCTCGGGGCCGGGCGCCAGGGTGTAGATGCCGCGGAATCCGCCCGCGGCCAGCTCGAGCAAGAGAGCGGCGACCTCGGTCTCCAAGACGTCGAAGCGGGGCCGCGCGTCGCGCGCGACCGATTGCCGCAGTGCGGCGGCCGTGAGCACGCGCGGCCATCGCACCACCGAGGTCGGCTCCGCGCCGGCGCGATTCAAGACGATGGATTCCATCGCCGCCGCGGTCAGCGCCGCCGAAGTTCCGGGGCGCGCGCTTCCCCAAAATGCGGCCACCACCAGCGGACAACCCGAGCGCGTCCGCCACACCGCCCGCGCCAGCGATTCGGTTTCGCACACCACGTGCGACCACGCGCGGTCGTCCTCGTTGTCCGCGCGCGACGGCTCCACCGTGACCGCGTGTATCACGGCGTCGGGTGCCGCGCGCGCGACGATGTCGTCGGCGCACAAGCGCAGCGACCCCACGTAGTGGGCCAGGTCGCGCGGCTCGTCTCCGTCGGCGCGGGTGTTGTCGAAATGAACCACCGGTACCGCTCCCACCGAGCGCAAGGCGGCCACGATGGCGTGGCCCGCGCGCTCCCCGCCGTGGGTCACGAGCACGCGGCCGCCGCGTAGTGCGGTGTGCGCGCGCGTCGAAGGCTCGCGCAACTTTCGTCCGTGGAGCTGTGCCACCCGCTCCAATACCACCGCGTCGGGCTCCGGCTCTCCCGCGTCGGGCGCGCGCTCGATCGGAACCCCCGCCCGCCGCGCTTCCGCGACCCACCGCAGCGCCGCCTCCTCGCCGGCCGCGGTCATCGCGTAGACCAACGAGTCGACCCGATGCCGCGCGCAGATGTCGGCCAATCGATCGGCCGGCCCTTCCACCGGAACTCCGTGCACCATCAATCCCACCCGCGCCGCGTCGTCGTCGACGAAGCACACCACCCGGCGCGACGGGCCGTGGGCGTTGATCGCGCGCGCCAGCCGCTCGCCGGCGTCTCCCGCTCCGATCACGGCGTAGCGTCGCGCGGAGGTACCCTGCGGCTCGCGACCGATCTCGTGGAACAGACGAATCGAAAACCGTGCGCCCAGGATGAACAAGATCAAGAGAACGTATTCGATCACGAACAGCGTGCGCGGAAAGGCGACGAAGCGGTACAACAGGACCACGATGGCGAGCACGATGGCGGAACCGGTGGTGACGGCCTTGATGACGCGCACCACGTCGGCGACACTGGTGTAGCGCCACATGGTGCGGTACAGCCCGTACTTGAAGAAGCAGGCACTGCGCACCACCAGCACGATGGGGAGTGCCCGCAGCACGGCCTTGCCTTCGGCTTCCGTCAGCTGGAAGTTCATGCGTAGGAAATACGCGCCCAGATACGCGGCCACGATGGCCGCCATATCGACCGCGATCAAGAGCACCACCCGGCGCTCCCAGAACATGCGACCCCCGCGCTCGAGGCCGCGGATCTTGAGAATCGCGAGCGTGAACGCCACCACCCACGCCGCCGTCACGAAGGGAGCGAACCACTCGCCCGCCTCGACGTACACCAAGGCACTCGCGCCCAGGAGGATCGTGACCAGATACTCGAGCAGCGTCACCTGCTTGTGATTGAAGCCGATTTGCAGCAGACGTTGGTAGTAGTGCGTGCGGTGGGGCTGGAACAACCGCTCGCGCTTGAACAAGCGCTTGATGACCGTGAGGCCCGCGTCCAAGTACAACGAGGAAAGGATCAGCACGGGTATGAAGGCCGGCAGTGCGGGCTCCAACCGATTTCCCGCGATGGTCGCATACGCGAAGAAGTAACCCAAAAACGTGCTGCCCCCGTCGCCCATGAACAATCGCGAGGGCGGAAAATTGAACTGCAGAAAGCCGAGCGTACCGCCCGCGACGGCGAGAAACACCAGCGAGAGCGGACCGTGTCCGAGCGTCCAAGCCACCACGGACAAGAACACGCACGCGATGAAGGCACTCCCGGCCGCTAATCCGTCGATCCCGTCGATGAAGTTGTACGCGTTGACGGCGGCGATGACGAACAGCATCGTGAACGGAATCGACATCGAACCGAAGGCGACGTGGCCCACCACGGGCAGGTTCACGCTCTCGATGACGTTACCGGTGGCGACCAAGAACGACGCGGCCGCGACCTGTGAGACCAGGCGTAGTCCCGCTGCGAGCCCCTTCGCGTCGTCAATCAGGCCGATGGCGAACACCGCCAAACCGCTCGCGGCGAAGGGCCAGAACGCGCGCGTCTCCGGAGCCACCAGAGCCAGGAAACCATAGGCCGCGTAGAACCCGGCCACGATCGCGATGCCGCCGTAACGCGGCTTGGGTGACTCGTGCGAGCTGCGCGTGTTGGGCACGTCGACGAACAGCTGTCGCAGGCGAATGCGGAGCAACGCGCGCGTGCCCAGGTAGGACACGAGCAGAGCGATCAGAAAACACGCGATTGCAATCATGATTGGGTCTTAGTAGGGACGAAGTCTTGCTAGGGTATGTCCGCCCGGGCCGCTTGGCAAGGAACTATCTAGAGCGCCGCCCGCGCGGTTGCGAGTTTGGGGTCCGTCCCGCGGCGTTTGAAATCGTCGACCAGCTCGGGCATCGCGCGCCGCAAATCCCACTCCGGAACCAAGCCGAGCACGTCGCGCGCCGCGGAGGTGTCGTAGACGGCGGACCCGAACAGCTTGTGGTACGCGTCCGCGTCGAATCTCCATCGCCGCCCGCTAACACGCCGGACCACTTCGCCGGTAGCGGCCAGGATCCGAAACGCGAACAGGGGCATGGTCCACGCGGGCGGCTGCACTCGCAATTCCGCGCAAATCCATTGGTAGATCTCGCGCGTAGAATACTCGCGGCCGTCGCTCACGATGAACACGCGCCCGCTCGCCGCCGGATTATCCGCAGCCAGCAGTGCTGCGCGCGCGACGTCGTCGGCGTGAATCATGGCGCGCCGATTGTGGACGCGCGGCAAAGAGGGAAACTGCCCGCGGTCAACGGCTTCGATCATGCGCATGAGGTTTCCCTTTTGTCCCGGTCCGTACACCAGGGGCAGCCGGAGCACACTCGCGTGCGCAACGTAGCCCCCGTCCAGCACCAGAACTTCCGCGGCGCGCTTGCTGCGGCCGTACGCCGAGCGAGGATTCGCGATCGCGCTCTCGTCGAGCACGCGCTCTCCCCCTTCGCCCATCGCTTTGACACTGCTCACGAACACCAAGCGCGGCACACGCGCGCGCCGGCACGCTTCCAGCAAGCGCCGCGTGCCGTCGACCGTCAGCGCGTGGTGACCGCCGTCGTCTTCCCGCCCTTCGTCGACCGCGTGCGCCTTGCCCGCGAGATGAAACACGGCGTCCACGCCCTCGAGCACTTCGATAGGTGGCGCGGCTTGGGCCAGGTCGACCGTGAGCGCTTCGTGCCAGGGACCGGAAACGGGGCGGTGCAACAGCGCCCGCACGCGTCCCATCGGTTGCAGCGTGCGACACAGCGCGCGTCCGATGAAGCCGCTCGCACCCGTCACCAGGAAGACGCGATCAGGCATGGCTGCCTTCGATCATCGAGCGATAGAGCGCGAGGGTTTGATCCACCACGACCTCCTCGGCGAACGCCGACGCCATCTCGCGCCCGCGCCGCCCCATGAGCGCGCGCAGCCGCGCGTCGGTGGCCAGCGCTTGGATCGCGTCGGCCAACGCGACCGCGTCTTTGGGTGGAACCAGCAGACCATTTTCGCCCTGGTGAACGATCTCGCGACAACCGGGGACATCGGTGGCGACAATCGCGCGCCCGCTGGCGGCGGCTTCCAAGAGCGTCATCGGCAGCCCCTCACGATACGTCGGCAGTACCGCGATGTGCGTTGCGCGCAACACCTCCGGCATGTCGTCGATGTGTCCGCGCCAATCGATCAATCCCTCGCTCGACCATGCGCGCAGCTTCTCGACCGGGACCGATTCGGGATTCTCATCGTCGGGATCCCCCACCAGCACGATGCGCACCGCCACCTTGCGTTCGCGCAACAAGCGGGCCGCCGCCACCAATTCGGCCACGCCCTTCGACCACAGCATGCGCGCGACCATGGTGGCCGTGATCTCCCCGGCGGGCTCTTCGCTGGACGCAAAGCGGCGCAGGTCGACGCCCGACCCGCGAATCATGGTGACGCGGTTCTCGGCTACCAGTCTCGCGGCGACCAGCGCGCGGCGGTCGTCGGGGTTTTGCACCACCACGCGTGCTCCCGGACTTCGCCACAGGTGCTTCAACAGAAACTGCAGCGCGGGACGAAGCACGCGCGCGCGCACGTGCGACGACGTGGACAAATAGCCGAAGCCCGCCACGGTGCTGACCGAGCGCGTTTCCTTCGCGCACACCAACGCGCCGTACAAAGTCGGCTTGAGGGCGATGTGATGGACGATGTCGGGAGCTTCGCGGCGATAGAGCGCGCGCAGAGCGCGCAGTGTGGCCAGCTCGCGCAGCGGATGGGTGGAGCGTCGCCGCCACGGAAGCTCCACCAGTCGAAAGCCTTCGTCTTCTATCCTGCGCGCGTCGTGATCGACGCGCGTCGCCACCACTACCTCGAAGCCTGCGTCGCGCGCCGCGCGCGCGATGGGAAGCCGGTGCGAGCAGAAATACCAGTCCTCGGTGACGACGAACAGGAGCTTTTTCCCCGACGCCCACGGCTGCGGCGCGCGCGAGCCCGCGGAGCGCGCGGGCGCGTTAGAAATTCGGTCTCTCACTTCCATGACCGCGCGCGATCATATCATATGGCGCTTCCACCAATACTGGAACACGACCAGGCTCCACACTTGGGGCGCGATGTCGCCGGGGCGATCGGAGTAGAGGCGCGCGACCAAGGCATCGATTGCGTTGGAGTCGAAGATTCCCTGCCGGGCGACGAAGTCGCGGCTCAATAGTTCGTCGCGGATGAGTGCCTGCAGGTGGGTCCGAAACCAATCCATCAGCGGCACCTCGAACCCGTGTTTGCGTTTGTGCAGCACCGAGGCGGGAACGAGCGAGGCGAAGGCGTCGCGGAGGATGCGCTTGCGCGCGCGGCCGTCGATCTTGTAGTGCGAGGGCAGCGTGAACGCGTAGTCGACCACCTCGTGGTCGAGAAACGGAACCCGCACCTCGAGGCCGTTGGCCATCGACATCGAGTCGACTTTCTTCAGCATGTCGTTCGGGAGCACCAGCTGCACGTCGGAGTAGAGCACGTCGTTGATACCGCCCCCGTCGATCCACTGCGTGCAGGCGGACTTTCTGGCCGCGTATTCGGGAGACGACGCGAGATTTTTCAGTCGCGCGTCCAGAGTCTCCAGCACGCGCTCCTCGTCGGTGAACGTGCACCAGCGCCAATACCGCTCGGGAGCGGGCAGCGACGCGCGGCGCGCGAAACGATCCAGCCGGCGCACGCGGTCGCCGAGTGCTGTCTGGCGATCGCGCGGCAGGGCACTCCACAGGGGCGACGCGGCGCGCACCAGGCCCGCGCGCACGCGCGACCGGCGCGCCATGTATTCGGCGTAGTGCTTGTTGTAACCGCCGAACACCTCGTCCGCGCCGTCGCCGGAGAGTGCGACCGTGACGTGGGGCTTCACGCAACGGCTCAGCAGATACACGGCCAGGCTCGACGAATCCGAAAACGGCTCGTCGGTGTAGTCGAGCACGTCGAACAAATGCCGGTAGAGGTCGTCGTCGGTGACGGGGAACGTCGTGTGTCGAACGCCCAGCGCCTTGGCGGCAGCGGCCGCGTCCGCGCTTTCATCATAGAGGGGCCGGTCGGGGAATCCGATGGCGTAGGTCTGCAAGTCGGCCTTGCGACCCGCCGCCAGCGCGGCCACGATGGTCGAGTCGAGCCCGCCGCTCAAGAACGCGCCCAACGGAACGTCGGACACCAACTGCCTGGCCACCGCGGACTCGACCAGCTCCGCCAGCCGGCGCTGCGCATCCGGATACGAAACTGCTCGCGTGGGTTCCGTCGGCGACGGCAAGGTGTAATAGCGCTCGACGCGTGCGCGTCCCTCGCTCACTGTCAGCGTGCAGCCCGGCTCGAGCTTGTGCACCCGCCGCAGGATCGAATGGGGTGCTGGAACGTAGCTCAACTGCAGGTACTGAAACAGCGAGACGTGGTCCAGCTCGCGTCGAATCGGAAAGGCGAGAATCGCCTTCATCTCGGAGGCGAAGATGACGGCGTCGTCGTCCTCGTACCAATAGAGCGGTTTGATGCCGAAACGGTCGCGCGCGAGAAACACCGATCCACGCTCGCGATCGTGGATGGCGAAGGCGAAAAAACCGTTGAGCCGCTGCAGCATCGACGGCCCTTCGCGCGCGAACAGCTCGAGTACCACTTCCGAGTCCGACTGGGTTCGCATCGGCGCCGGCAACAACCGCCGCAGCTCGCGAAAATTGTAGATCTCACCGTTGTAGACGATGGCGTAGCGCCCGGACGCGTCGCGCATGGGCTGGTTGGCAGCACTCGAGGTGTCGATGATGGCGAGCCGCCGGTGCCCCAGCCCCACGTTTCCGTCGCGGTAGGTCGCTCCGTGATCGGGGCCGCGCGAGGCGAGACACTGGGTGGCTTCGGTCAAGCGGTCCAGATAGGGGTGTGCGCGCTCCGTGAGCGCAACCATGCCGACGATTCCGCACATGCGAAACGCATCTTAGGACGAACCCTCTCCCCCCGCCACGGGATTCGTGCTAGCCTTCGCGCGCATGACGACGGCCCTGATCTCCATTGGAATCACGTGTTTCAACGCGGAGACGACCATCGAAAGAGCGGTCCGATCCGCGCGTGATCAAGATTGGGCGCATCTCGAGATCGTCGTGGTCGACGATTGCTCCACCGATTCGTCGCCGTCCATCATCGACCGCTTCGCGGACGACGACGCGCGCATCCGTGTCGTTCGGCACACGGTCAATCGCGGGGTGGGTGCGGCACGCAACTCGGCGTTGAAGCACATGACGGGCGCATTCGTCGCCTTCTTCGACGACGACGACACCAGCGTGCCGGCGCGGCTGGCCGAGCAGCACCGGCGCATCGTGGAGTACGAAAGTGCGACCGGCACCGGCGCGGTCGCGTGCTACACCGCGACCGAGCAGCACTACCCGGACGGATCGGTGGTGTACTCCGCCACCCTGGGGGCAGACGCGACCCCGGCGCCCTCCGGCGACGACGTCGCGCGCTTGATTCTCCTCGGCAAGCCGGCCGCCGGCAGTCGCGGCGTGTGCCCGACCAGCTCGTTGATGGCGCGGCGCAGTGTCTACGACCTGGTGGGTGGTTTCGACGAGCGGTTGCGCCGCCACGAAGACACCGACTTCAACCTCCGACTGGCACTGCGCGGGGCCCACTTCGCGGGTATCTCGAAAGCACTCGTGCGCCAGACCATGACCTTCACGCACGACAAGGCGCTCAGCGCCGAGCGCCAGAGTGCCTTGCAATTCATCGAGAAGCATCGCGACGTGTTACAAGAATGGAGTTGGTACGATTTCAGCCGGCTGTGGTGCGAGATGAAATTCGCGCGCTTCGAAGGCGGCACCCGCGTGGCACTCCCGATCCTGATCCGGCTCTTCGCCACCTCGCCCACCAAGACGGTGCGGAAAATCGTATGGTCGCTTCCCAATCAGAAATCGTACCGGCGCTATCAATACTCCGATGATTCGCGAGCCTAGCGCCGTGCACCCCCTCATTACGATTGGCATCACGTGCTTCAACGCCCACGAGACCATCGACCGCGCCGTGAAAAGCGCGCTGGCGCAAGAGTGGCCCAACCTCGAGGTGTTGGTGGTCGACGATTGCTCCCGCGACGATTCGCGCGCGCGGGTTGAACGCGCCGCCGCAGCGCACACGCGCCTGCGCTTGATCAAGCACGCCGAAAATCTCGGCCCCGGAGCGGCGCGGCAAACGCTGCTCGACCACGCCGCCGGTGAATTCCTCGCGTTCTTCGACGACGACGACGAAAGCGCGCCCGGCCGCGTCGCGGCGCAGGTCGGGCGCATCACCGAGTACGAGGAGCGCGCCGGCACGCGATTGATCGCCTGCTACGCGTCCGGCGAACGGCGCTACCCGAACGGATATCGCCTCGTGGTCGACGCGATCGGCTCCGCGCCGCGCGTTCCGGCCGGGCCGCAAGTGGCCGACTACCTCCTGTTCAACCGGCGCGCGCGCGGGGTGTGCTATGGCGGTGGCACGCCGTCGTGCGCCTTGATGGCGCGCGTGGACACGTTTCGGGCCGTGGGCGGTTTCGACCCCGCGTTCCGGCGCTCGGAGGACGTCGACTTCGCGGTGCGCCTCGCGTTGCTGGGGGGCCACTTCGTCGGGTGTCCGGAGCGGCTGTACGTCCAGTACGCGACGCAAGCGCCGGACAAGAATGCCGCGCGCAACTTCGACGCCGAGATGCGTCTGCTGGAGAAGCATCGCGCTTACCTCGAAGGCCGGCGCCGCTACCACTTCGCGCGCGATTGGTTCACGGTTCGTTTTCACCACTTCAATCACGAGCGCGCGCGCATGCTGGCAGCACTGGCACGCGCGTGGATCGGCCATCCCATCCTGGTCACGCGCCAGATGCTGACCACGGTCCCGGCGCGCATTCGTCACGAACGACGCATGTCCAAGGAAGCGCGCTAGCGTGCACGTGATGGTGGCAGGACGAATGTTCGACCGCATGGCGGGCGGTGTGGAGCGCATGGCGATTCTCCTGATGAACGCGATGGTCGAGCGCGGCCACAGCGTTTCGTTGTTCACCTGGGATCGCGCCGACGCGCAGGCGTACTACCCCATGCACCCCAGCATCGAATGGCGGCGCTTGAACCTCGGCGACGGGTCGCGGCGCGCGGGCTGGTCGTTGCGCGCGGCGCGCATGCGGCACTTTCGCGCCTGGGCCTGTGCGCGTCGTCCCGACGTCGTGGTCGCGTTTCAGGACGGCCCCTTCATGTTCGCCGCGTTGAGCCTGTTGGGGACGCGAACGCCGATCGTGCTCGCGGAGCGCAACCCGCCCCATCGCTTCGACCAGCTGCGCGCGACCCATAGTCGCCGCGCGACCTTTCCCATCATGCGTCTCGCGCGCGCCATCACGGTGCAGTTCGAGAGCTACATCGCGAGTTATCCGCGCTACCTGCGCTCCCGCATGGTGGCGATTCCCAACCCGGTCTTCGGCGCCGCGCATTACGCCACACCGGGTGCGGAGCGGTCGCGCTACACGCTCTTGTCGGTCGGCCGGCTGTCGTACGAGAAGCACTACGCCGTGCTGCTGCGGGCGTTCGCACTGGTGTCGAACGAGTTCCCCGCGTGGCAGTTGAAAATCGTCGGCGAGGGCGAAGAGCGCCGCGAGCTGGAATCGATCGCGGCGCAGCTCGGGATCGAAGCGCGCGTCTCCATGCCGGGTGCCGCGCGCGACGTCGAGTCGGAGTACCTCGCGGCCGATCTTTTTTGCCTCACGTCGCGCTGGGAGGGTTTTCCCAACGCGCTCGCCGAAGCGATGGCGCACGGCGTGCCGGCGGTGGGTTTTCGCGCTTGCCCGGGCGTCAACGAGCTCGTGCAGCCGGGGCGCAACGGCGCGCTGGCCGACGGCAACGGCGATCCGCACTCACTCGCGGTAGCACTACGTACGCTCATGGGCGACGCCAAGGCGCGCGCGCGTATGGGTCTCGAGGCACGGCGCATCGCGGACGCGTATCGCCCCGAGCGCGTGTTCGACGATTGGGAGCGGCTGTTTCACAAGGTCGCGTCCGACTCGTGAAAATCCTGTTCGCAATCAAGGCCCTCGACGTGCGCGGCGGCGGTGCGGAGCGTGTGCTGGCCGTGGTGGCGAGCGGCCTCGCGGCGCGCGAGCACGACGTCGCCGTCGTCACCTTCGACGCCCCCGGGGGCAAGAGCTTCTATCCACTGGATGCGCGCGTGCGTCGTATTGCGCTCGGCCTGGGTGCGACCGATGCGCCGACCGGGGGTCGCGACTTCGTCGCGCGCGCGCGCGCGCTGCGCGGCGTCCTTCGTCGCGAGCGGCCGGAGGTCGCGGTCGGGTTCATGCACAGCATGTACGTCGCGATGTCGCTCGCGGGAGTCGGGCTCGGTATACCGTTGATCGCGAGCGAGCACACGGTCCCGGAGTACTATCGAGGGCGGCGCGGTCAGTATGCCCTGCTGACCTTGGCATTCTCGCGCGCCAGCCGCATCACGGTCCTGTCGCCCGCGGTTCGCGACCGCTTTCCCGCCCGCCTGCGAGCGCGCATGGTCGCGGTGCCGAATCCAGTCGTGGTTTCGGCCGCGAAGCGGCCGCCGGGACAAGCGGGGTCCAAAATTCTATTGAGCGTGGGACGCCTCGAAGCCGAGAAGGACCACGCAACCTTGATAGACGCCTTTGCGCTCCTCGCGACTCGGTTTCCGCACTGGCGGCTGCGGATCGTTGGCGACGGAAGCCTGCGATCGGCGCTGGAAACACGCGCTGCGCGCGCGTGTGTTTCGGATCGCGTGTCGCTGCCGGGTTATTTGGAGGTGGCCGGTGTCGAAGACGAGTACGCGCGCGCCGACCTCTTTGCGGTACCGTCCCGCTTCGAGAGCTTCGGAATGGCGACCGCGGAGGCGCTGGCGGCGGGATTGCCGGCCATCGGCTTCTCCGACTGCCCCGGCACCAACGAGATCATTCGACATGACGAGAACGGGTGGTTGGTCCATGCTATCGACGACTCGGATCGATCGCGATCGTTCGCGGAAGGACTCGCGGCTGTGATGGGAAGCGACGCGCTGCGCGCTCGACTGGCAGCGCGCGCGCGTGAGAGTGTGGCGCGGTTCGACCCCGCGAGCGTGGTTTCGCGCTGGGAGGAACTCCTACAAGACGTAATCGCGCGCGGGTGAGTGGAGAGGCACCAGATGGGAATCATGAAAACGATCGCAGGAGTCATGCCGCGGCAATTCAAGGACGCGTTGCGGCCGTTCTACGAGACGGTCTTCGACCGTCCGTCTCGCGACCGCAGCTCGCGCCTCGCCATCGCCTCGGTCGACGGTTTCGAGCTAGCGTACCGCGAGGGCACGGCCGACGAGCGGCAGATTCAGAACAGCTTCAGCCGCGACGTCTTCTTTTCCCGCGTGCCCGAGTATCGCCCCGCGGAGGATCATGTGATCATCGACGTGGGTGCACACATCGGGACCTTCGCCATCCTGATGGCGTCCAAGACCCCGCGCGGGCACGTGTACGCCATCGAAGCGAGCCGCGACTCGGCCAACTTTCTGCGCGTCAACGTGGCCCTCAATCGGTGCACCAACGTGTCGGTGCACCAAGTCGCCATCACCGATCGCGAAGGGACCTGCACGCTCTACCACGCGCCGGGGACGTGGGGCCACTCGATCACCAGCAAGCGCGCCAAGTCGAGCGAGGTGGTGACGGCGACCACCCTGGCCACGTTTCTCGACACCCAACGCATCGGGCGCTGCCACTTCATGAAGCTCAACTGCGAGGGGGCCGAGTTTCCGATCTTGTTGAGCACACCCGCCGCCGTGCTGCAGCGATTCCAGATGATGGTCGTGCTGTACCACCTCGACCTGGTTCGCGGCCACAGTGAAGCGGATCTGGTTCGCCACCTGGAAGCGGGCGGCTTCGCGTGCGAGATCCGTAATCGGTCCGAAAAGCGCGGGTGGATCATCGCCGCCCGTCGCCACGCTTGAGCCTCCTCACCATCGAATGGAACCCAAATCGATTCCGCTGGTCACCGTCGCCATCGCGTGCGAGAACACGATCGCGTTAGCGATCGAAAGCGCATTGCAGCAAGACTATCCGGAGCTCGAAGTAGTGGTGACGGTCGCGTCTGAGAGTGCCCAGGCCGTGGTAGCGGCCATCGCGGAACGCGAGCCGCGGGTCCGTTTGCTTCGCGTCGAGCACCGGGGATACGCGGCGGCCTTGAACACGATCGTCGCCGACGCCCGCGGCGAGCTGATCGCAATCTTCGACCCCGACGACACCAGCGCGCCGGATCGCATCTCCAAGCAGGTGCGACGGCTCGCGGCCTACGAAACGTCCGCGGGGACGCAACGGGTGCTGTGCGGCTGCGACCGCCGCGTGACGACGGACGACGATGCCCCTGCGAACTCGTTGTTGGCCATGGGCCGGACCGCCCCCGAGCCGCGCGGGCGCGACGTGGCCGATTTCCTGCTCTGGCACCACGCCGACCCGCGTTTCGTGTGGGGCTACTTCGCGGCCGGGACGCTACTCGCGCGCAGGGACACGTTTCGGAGCATCGGCCCCTTCGACCAAGCGCTGCGTGCCGGCGCCGACTGGGACTTCGCGATTCGCGCCGGGCTGGACGAGGTCCACTTCATCGCCGTCGACGAAGCGCTGGTCACGGAACGCAGGCACGAAACATCCCCCGATCGCTACCACGTGCTCGCAACCAACCGTGCGCTGCAAGCCAAGCATCGCGACTACCTGCGATCGCGCGGCGTGTACCCCGCGTCGCTGGCAGTCGCGCGCGCGCGCTTTCATCACGCGGAAAAGGAACGCTTGCGGAGCTACTGGTACCTCGGCCTGGCCTCGATCGCGTCTCCCTTCGTCATTCTCCCCAGCGAGCTGCGACGAACCAATCGCCGCCATTCGATGAACATGCCCGCGCTGGCGCAAAACGCGGGCTTCTTGTTCGCGCTGCGCGCGGTACAGATGCTGCTACGCTTGCTGGTGCTGCGGGTCGTCGTCACCACTTTGGACCACACCCAGTTCGGGCACTATCAGTTCATCTTGAGCTGCCTCGCCATGCTGATGATCTTTGCACTCCCCGGCCTCAACTACTCGGTCATGCAATCGGCGGCGCGCGGGTACTTCGGAGACTTCCGGCGCGCGGTCAAGCGCGCGCTGGCCGGGAGCACCATCGCGAGCGTGGTGTTGTTCGGACTTGGGATCTATTTCCGGGAGCTGAGGAGCGCCTTCTTCTTGGCGGCACTTCTGTTTCCGGTCGCATACGGGCTCGATCAGTGGAAGTCGCTCCGCATCGGCACCGAGGACTTTCGCGGCTACATGAAGATCGAAGGCACCCTGTCGCTCTTGATTGCAATCACCACCGTGCTGGCGGTGCACTACCGGCCGGGCGATCTGCTGGTGCCGTTGGCGTCGCTCCTGGCCATGCAAACGGTCGTGAACGTCGCGGTGACGGTCTCGGCTTTGCGGCGCATTCCGGACCACGCGCCGAGCGAGCGCGGGACCATTGGCTACGGGACCCGCATGACGGTGTATTCCGCGCTCGACATCGTCGCGCGCGAGATCGACAAGATTTTGGTGGCGCTGTTTCTCTCGCCTGCCGTGCTGGCGCTGTACGCGGCCGCCGAACGCATTCCGGGGGTGGTCAAGGGTGTCATGCAAGACATCGCGGGGTTGCTCGCGCCGCGCTTCGCCAAGCGCACGCGCTACACCGCCACGCTCGACTCGGTATTGCGCGCGTTCGGGTGGGTGGTGGGCGCGGTCGAGGTCGCGTTCGCGTTCACCCTGCTGCCGTGGGTGATCGTGCTCATCTTCGGCGAGTCGTACCGGGAGTCGATCCCCTACGCGCAGGCCCTCATGTGCTCGATTGCAATTGGCAATACGGCGACCCTTCGCTATCGCTACATCGGATCCACCATCGACTCCGCCAGCCCGCGCGTGATAACGATCTGGCTCTCCGCCACCCGCATCGCGGTGTCGCTGGTTCTGATTCCGTGGCTCGGCTTGGTGGGCGCGGTCGTCGGCGCCTTCGTCTATCGCATCGCGTTCGCGCTCGCCACCGACCGCATGATCAAGCTGCGCTACCTGGGAGACCCTGGAATCGCCGATTCATGAAGCTCGCGATGTACTTCTTCTCGTTGCGAAGCGCGGGCGGGGCTGAACGAAGCATGATCGCGCTGGCTTCGGAGATGCAACGGCGCGGCCATCGCGTCCAGCTGCTGAGCTGGGACGACGCCGACGCGCGCGCGTTCCATACCATCCCGACCGCGATACCGTGGAGCCGTCTCGGACGCAGCGGCGAGGGGCTCCAGAAGATTCGGCGCACCGCGCGCCTGCTTCGTCTCCTGCGCCGTGAGCGCCCCGACCTGTTCGTGGGGTTCGTGATGGGCGCCGACAAGTCGGTCTATTTTGCCAGTATCGCCGCGCGCGTGCCCATCGTCGCCGCCGAGCGCAGCTCGCCCGAGATGTACAGCGCGCGCTTGAGTAGCGTCAAAGCCCGCTTCTATTTCAATCTGTTCGCGCTGTGCCGGGGTGTCGTGGTTCAGTTCGATTCCTACCGCTCCGGTTACCCCGCGCGCATTCGGAATCGTATCGCGGCCATTCCCAACGCGGTGTCCACACCGGCCCGCTTCGCGCAGCCTGCACTCGAGACGCCGCGCGCCGTTCTGCTCGCGGTGGGCCGTTTTACGGACGAAAAACGTTTCGATGTATTGATCGACGCGTTCCACCTGCTGGCGGGCCGCCATCCCGGATGGGACCTGCGTGTAGTCGGCGATGGCGTTAATCGTGGCGCGCTGGAAACGCGCGTGCGCGAACTGAAGCTCGAGGGGCGCGCCACGATTTGCTTCGCCGTGGCCGACGTCGAAGCGGAGTACGCGGGTGCGCAATTGTTCGTGTTGCCCTCACGGTGGGAAGGATTTCCGAACGCACTGGCGGAAGCGATGGTGCACGGCCTGCCCGCGGTCGGGTTCGCGAGCTGCCCGGGGGTGAACGAGCTCATCGTACCGGGTGCGAATGGTTGGCTGGCGCCGGCCGCGACCGACGCGACGTTGGTCACTACCCTGGCGGAGACGCTGGCCATCGCGATGGGCAACCCCGAGGCGCGGCGCACGATGGGCGAGCGCGCGAAGGCGTCCATGGGCGCGTATGCGCCGCAATCGGTCTACGATCGCTGGGAGGCGGTGCTCGAAGCGTGGGCGCGGCCATGGGCCGCGGCCTCAAGGCGAGTAGTCGCGCGCCCGCGCCAGACCGATCACGAGCACGAAGGCCATTAATACTTCTCCGTCGTCGATGTTGAGCTCGGTAAGGCCGCCCACCAGCACCGCCACCGTGGTCGCGATCGCCCCCACCACGTACCCGTAATCCAGCGACCCGCGCGCGAGCCGCTGCTTGGAACGAAACAGCTCGCGCAAGAGCACGAACCAGAGCCACGCGAACGGAAGGAATCCGACCAAGCCGCGCGTCGACAGGACTTGCAAATAGATGTTGTGCGCATCGACGGTGGTGGTGACGCGCCGTCCCGCCAGCCGCCGGTCGGCTTCGATCGAGAAGTCTCCCATTCCCACGCCGAACACGGGGTTCTCGCGGAAGAGATCCCACGCGATGTCCCACAGCACCACCCGCGTGGAGGCGTCGATATCCAGCCCGGAGCGCACCATCTCGGGAATCGAGCGGCCCTTGTGCGACGTGACCGCGAACACCGCCAGCGCCGACACCAGTGCGATGGCCGCCCCGACCGCGACCTTGTTGCGGGCCATGACACAAACCGCGACCAATCCCGCCGCCAGCGCGAGCCACGCGCCCCGCGTCATGGTGAACATGATGGCCGCCAGTTGGATCGCCACCGTCGCGGCCAGGAACAATCGTCGCCGCGCCGACATCGCGTGCGTGAGGAGCAGCGCACAATTGAGAACGATCAACTGATAGATGATGCCCGCGAACGTCATGGTGTAGAGCGTTCCGCCCGCGCGATAGCGCCCCGGAATGTGGATGGCACCCAGGTCCACCCCACCCGTGCTCTGCACCAGTGCCAGCACGCACGCCAGCGTCGATGACACCGCCAGGGTCCAAAACACCAGCTCGCGCGCCCGCGCCGCCAGCACGTTCGCAGCCACCCACGCGTACACCACGAGCTTCCAGTACGACGCCCAATCGCGCGCCGCGCGCGAGGCGTTCTCCGAGTTCAGCACCGACGGCAGCGCGGCCACGACCATCAGCACCGCTGCCAGCACGAGCGGATCGCGCAGCAGCGGAAGCGAGCGTTCGCGCACCCACCATCCGCGGCGCTGCGCCACCGCGGCCGCGACCCACGCCAAGGCACCCACGCCGAACGCGATGTTGACACCCGCGATGGAAAACGGAACGAAGAGCGCAAACGCGAAGAAGGCGAATTGAAACCAGCGGCGGAGGAAGGAAGCAACCGCCATGGCCGTTACGAAGCGGGGAACATCTCCGCTTCCACGACCTGACAGAGGATGTGCACAATGGCAAGATGAAGCTCTTGCACGAGCGGGGTGTCGGAGGACGGAACCGCGACCGCGATTTCGCTGAGACGCGCCATTTCGCCCCCGCCCGCCCCCGTCAGCGAAAACACGTGCAGGCCCTTCTCGCCCGCGGCGCGGCACGCCTTCACGACGTTGCGCGAGGTCCCGCTGGTCGACAACGCGAGCAGGCAGTCGCCGGCTCGTCCGATGCCGCCGATTTGGTGCGCGAACACGTCGTCGAACGAATAGTCGTTGGAGATCGACGTCACCACCGCACTGTTCTCTGCCAGCGCGAACGCGGGCAGCGCGCGGCGGTTTTTCTTATAGCGGCCCACGAGCTCGGCGGCGAAATGCGCCGCCTGGGTGGCACTCCCGCCGTTGCCGCACGCGTAGACGGTGCCACCGCTCTGGAGGCACGCGATCATCGCGGCCGCGATCGCCCCCACGCGCGTCGCGATGTCTGCATCCAGCGCCGCGGCCAGCGACGCGCGAGCGGCGAACGCGCGCTGGATTTCGTGTGCAAACTTGCTCATCTAGAGGACCGTGATCTCGCTGTTGTCGCCGACCATGAACCGGTACGCGCGCGGCGGTTTGTCGCCGCGTCGCACCACCACGTTACGACCGATGAGGCTGTCGCTCATGCGGCTGCCGATGTCGATGATCTGGCAGCTTTCGAGGATGATGCTGTTCTCGACTTCGCTCTTTTCTACCCGCGACCCGGGTCCGATGCTGGTGAAGGGCCCGATGTACGAGTCGACGATGCGCGAGCCCTTGCCGATGATGATGGGGCCGCGCAGGATGCTGCGCTTGACCTCGACGTCGTCATCCAAATGGACGTGGCCGTGAAACTCCGAGTCCTCGAGCTGCTTCATCTCGACCCGCGTCGCCATGCCGGTCAGCACCATGCGATTGGCGTCCAGCATATCTTCCAGCTTGCCGGTGTCCTTCCACCAACCGCTCACGACGTGCGATTGCACGTGGTAGTCGTGCTCGATCAGGTACTGGATGGCGTCGGTGATCTCGAGCTCGTTACGCCAGCTGGGCTTGATCTTGTCGGTGGCGTCGAAGATCGAAGGCGTGAACATGTACACGCCCACCAGGGCGAAATCGCTCTTGGGTTTCTTCGGCTTTTCTTCCAGCCCCACCACGCGGTCGCCCTTCAATTCAGCCACCCCGAACTCGCTCGGATTCTTGACCCGGGTGAGGAGAATCTGGGCGTCGTACTTGCCCTTGGTGAATTCGTCGACGAAGCCGCGAATGCCGCCCGACAGCAGGTTGTCGCCCAGGTACATGACGAAGGGATCGTCGCGCATGAAGTCGCGCGAGATCTTGACCGCGTGCGCCAGGCCGAGCGGTGCTTCCTGGCGGATGTAGTGCACGCGCGCGCCGAAGCGCGACCCGTCGCCCACCGCCAGCTTCACTTCCTCCGCGGTGTCGCCGACGATGATGGCAATGTCGCGGATGCCGGCGTCGCAGATGGCCTCGATGCCGTAGAACAGAATCGGCTTGTTCGCGATCGGCACCAACTGCTTGGCGCTGGTGTGGGTGATGGGACGGAGCCGGGTGCCGCGGCCGCCCGCGAGTATGAGCGCTTTGATGGCGGTTCCTCCTCGCGCCTAGTCTGAGGTCTGGATCACGGCGTACACCGATAAGAAAAGGCTGGTGAGGCTCACGAACCCGAAAAACAGATTTCCCAAGATGACGCCCGTGCGCCGCTTCACCAGAATGGTCTCGCCGCGGTACACCACGCTGTCGCGGTTGGCGTCGCGGCGGTTTCCGTAGCTGTCGAAGATCTGGAGCTTGTCGATGCTGCCGCGTTCCGACGGCCCGCCCGCCATCGCGATGTAACGCCCGGCCGGGAGCCCGCGCTGAAAGTCGATATCTCCGGGCTCGACCACTTCGCCGGCCACGAACACGACGTCTTCGAGCTTTGGAATATTGATGACGTCGCCGGTTTGCAGCTTCACGTCGACCGAGTCGCCCTCCAAGACCTTGGACAGGTCGACGGGAATGAACTCGAACGTCCCGTCGCCCGTCTTACGCTCGATGCGCGCGTGCGGAAGGTCGAAGTCGTTGCGCAAGCGAATGAATCGCGGCAGGAACGATTGCAGGGTTTCGCCTTCTTGCAGATAAATGCGCCCGTCGCGACCGCCGCCGCCTTGCACACGAACGTAATCGATACCCGGGAAGCTGCGCTTGTCGGGCACCACGATCACGTCGCGATCCGTGACCGGCGTGGTGCGCGCCGCCTCCGCGTCCATCTTGAAGATCGTCACTTGCTCGTCTTGGCTCAGTTGTTCGAGCACGATCTCGCCCTGCTCGGCGTTGGTGGTGAAACCGCCCGCGAGTGCCACCAGGTCCATCACGGTCTCGTCCGCCAGAAGCTCGTACGTTCCCGGCCGCCACACTTCGCCCACCACGTCGCAGGCCAGGCCGCGCGAGGGAACGAAGACGATTTGGCCCTCGTGCAGCATCGGATTCATGGTGACGTCGCCCAGGCGATGGAATTTGACCTGGTCGACCGTGCGCACCGGCTCACCCTGCTTGCGAATCTCGACCGAGCGTTCGCTTCCGTTGTCGGTGATCCCGCCCGCGGCGGTGATGGCGGTGTCGAGACGAAAGGGCGGCAGCATCGCGACCGGCCCCGGTCTCGTTACTTCACCCAGCACGTACACCACGAACTCGCGCGGGATCACCAGCTCGCAAAAGAACTCCGATTTGCGATAGAACGACGACAAGGTTCGCGCCAGCTCCGCGCGAAAGGCCTCGATGGTCAAACCGGCCGCGCGCACGAGTCCCGCGTTGGGCACCAGCACGGTACCCTCCGGGAGCACGCGCAACGGAATTTCCTGGCCGGTCGACTTGAAGAACATGAGGAACTGATCGCCGGGACCGATGACGTAGGTCTTGGGATCGACGGGCGCGTCGAATCCACGCGGTATCACGCGCGGCTGTGCGACCGCAGTGGAATCGACGCCCATGTTCGACATCGGGGTCGACGACGGCACGGGCTTGAAGGGATCGCGCGAGCGACGCGTCGTGAGCCCCTGCGCGGGGGCGACCGACGTGAGGATCATCACCAGGATCATCATCGAAGATACGACTCGGATCAACATACGCTCCTCGGCAACGGGGTAGGTCTCTACGACGACTCGATAGCGCGCCTCACGAAGTCGCGCACGCGCTCGAACTCGACGATGCTCGGGATACCGAACTGCGCCATGTGGGGCTTGCCGCCGCCGCGAAACCCGAGCTCGGCGCCCACGCGCCGCGCCAGCTCGTCGGCCTTGACCCCCCGCTCCTTTATAGCAGAGTCACTCGAGACAATGATGCACACCGGCTTTTCGACCCCCGACTGGCACACCAGTGCCACGCCGAGTCCCAACTTGCCGCGCAGCGCGTCGCCGTAACTGCGCAGCGCATTGACGTCGGGTGCCTCCACGGTGGTGGCGACAAAGCGCACCCCGTGCGCATCGACCGCACTGGCCAGGGCTTCGTTGGCCCCACTCTCGGCGCGCTTGCTCTCGCCCTTCTTGCGCTCACGCACCAGCGCATCGTTCTCTTCCACCAGTGCGCGCACGCGCTTCTCGACCTCGCTCGGCGCCACGCGCAAGAGTGCGGCCACGTGGGCCCAGTCGTCGATCGTACGTCGCGCGAGGTCGACCGCACCCTCGCCGGTCAGCGCTTCGACCCGCCGCACACCCGCCGCCACCGCCGTCTCCTGACGAATGAAGAAAGGACCGACCTCGCCGGTTCGCTTGACGTGCGTCCCGCCGCACAACTCCTTCGAGAAATCCTCGATCGCGACCATGCGAACCACGTCGCCGTACTTTTCGCCGAACAGCGCCATGGCACCGCTCGCGATCGCTTCCTTGTAAGGAAGATTGTCGGTCGTGATCACGATGTCGGCGACCACGACTTCGTTCACCATGCGCTCGATCTCGGCCAGCTCTTCCGGCTTGACCGGTTGGAAGTGGTGGAAATCGAAACGCAGCCGGTTGGGTGCCACCAGCGAGCCCGCTTGCGCCACATGGGTGCCGAGCACTTTGCGCAATGCCGCGTGCAAGAGGTGGGTCGCGGTGTGGTTGCGCATGGTCTTGAAGCGGCGTTCTTTGTCGACGTGGAGTTCAACCGATGCGTCCTTCTTCAATCGATCGACCAGCGCGTCACGCGATTCGCTGCCCAGACGAACGAGATGCGCGATCAAATCGCCGACACGATAGGTGTCGACGACTTCGCCCGCGTGCATCGCCTGACCGGCGTCGCCGATCTGGCCGCCGCCTTCGGGGTAGAACACCGTCCTGTCGGTGGTGACTTCGACAAAGTCACCTTCGCCCGCGCGCGCAACACGGGAAGGCGTCGCGTCATCGACGCTCGCCACCTCCGCACTTGTGTCCAGAGAATCGTAGCCGTCGAATTTCGTCGACTTGATATCGTCTCGTTTGAACGATGCTGCCTTCACCGAATCGCTCAAACCGATCGGCTGCTCCTCAATCTCGACGTGGTGAAATCTCCCGCCCTTGCGGGCGCGATCTCTTTGTTCTTCCATCGCCTTCTCGAAGCCCGGCATGTCGATTTGGAGACCTCGCTCTTCCGCCATCTCGCGCGTGAGCTCGGGCGGGAAGCCGAAGGTGTCGTACAGTTGGAATACGCCCTCGCCCGGCACCGTCTTGGTTTTCTTGGCCGCGTCGAAGAGCGCTTCGAGACGGCCCATGCCCTGTTCGAGCGTGTCTTGGAAGCGCGCTTCCTCGCCGGTGACAACCTGCTTAATGGTCTCAATCTTCTGTGCGATCTCTGGATAGCGCGGTCCCATGGCGCTCACGACGGCGTTCACACCGCGCGCGAGAAAGGGCTCGCGCACGCCGAACGGGTGCATCTTGGTGAGCGCGCGTCGCAGCAAGCGGCGCAGCACGTAGCCGCGGCCTTCATTCGAGGGCATGATTCCTTCGGCCAGCGCGAAGGTGAGCGCGCGCACGTGGTCCGAAGCGGCGTTGATCGCGAGTGCTGCCTTCTTCGGGTCCGCCGTCTTGGGTAGTGCGGCCGCGATCGCGCGCCGAATGGGAAGGAACTCGTCGGTGTGGAAGTTGTCATCGACGTCTTGCAGGATGAACGCGACGCGCTCGAGTCCCATGCCGGTGTCGATGCCCGGCTTGGGGAGCGGGTCGTAGATTCCCTTCTCGTTCAGAAAGAATTGCGGGAAGACGAGGTTCCAGTACTCGATGTAGCGGTCGTTGTCGTCGTGGTGGCCGGGTCCGCCTTCGGGACCTTCGCGGCCGGTGTCGAAGTGCAGCTCCGACGACGGCCCGCACACGCCGGTGTCGCCCACCGGCCCCCAGAAATTGTCCTTCTTACCCAGACGCTTGATTCGTTTCTTGGGGACACCGATGTGTTTCGCCCACAGGTCGAACGCTTCGTCGTCGTCCTCGAAGATCGTGATCCAGATGCGATCTTTGTCCAGCCCCCACACGTCGATCGAAAGCTCCCAACCCCACTCGATCGCTTCCTTCTTGAAGTAATCGCCGAAGGAGAAGTTGCCCAGCATCTCGAAGAAGGTGTGGTGGCGCAGCGTGCGGCCGACATTTTCCAAGTCGCTCTGCTTGCCGCCCGCGCGCAGGCATTTCTGGCAGCTCGCGGCGCGCGGGTACGGTGCGCGAAGGGGATCGCTGTAGTAGGCCTTGAACGGGACCATGCCGGCCGCGGTGAACAACAAGGTGGGATCCTCGGGGAGGAGCGGCGCGCTGGGCACCACCGTGTGACCGCGCGCCTCGAAGAAGGACACGTAGTCCTTCACCAAGCGGCCCACCGCGTAGCGACTCTGCGTCTCACTCACCATGTGCTCTACCATTCGTCGGGGATGTTTTCCGTCTTGTCGCTGGTCCGCGGTATCTTGCGCGCGAGCTCGTAGGCCACGCGGTTGACGACGGCGTAGTCGTAACCCTTGCGTTTCAACAACGCCACCACGCGGCGCAGCGCCTTCTCGTCGACTACGCCGCGAATGGTTCGCTCCACCAGCGCCCGCGCGAGCGTTTCCTGCTCCTCCGTGCTGTAGCTCGCGAGCGCCTTGTCGACCACCGCGCGATGGAGCCCGAGCTTGCTCATGTCGGCGCGCAGTCGGTGCGGGCCCACGCGCCGCGTGTCTTTGCGAACCGACACGAACTCGCGTGCAAAGCGGGTGTCGTCGATGAGCCCGTTCTCCTCGAGCTCGTCGACCAGCCCCTTGCGCACCGCGTCGCTGACACCCAGCGTGCGCAACGCCGAATCGACTTCGCGGCGCGAGCGCGACCGCATCGCGAGCATGCGCAGCGCCTTGTCGTGCCCGCGCAGATACTGATCCATGCGGTCGAGTCGCTCGATGTCTTCGGAAGATACCGCCGCACCGACCACGCACGCGGTCGCGGCCGCCTCCGGAATGGCAAAAAACCGCCCCCCGGAGAGCCGGATCCAGACTCGGTCCCGGGGGCGCGGTTTCCGCTCGACGATGGTCTCGGGCATCAATGCAAAGCTAGGTCGGGCTGTGTCGACGACGGTCGCGGCGACTACGGACGTGCGCGCACCACACCCGGTTTCTTGCGCGCGCCGGCCGCCAACGGATCGGTTCCCTCCGGCACCTCGGCCACCATCGCCGCCGCCGCCGGGAGTTCGGCCGCCTTCGCGGCCCCCGCTTCGGGCACCGGCACCGGCTTTACGTCCACGCCGAAGTGCGCGCGCACCTTGGCCCCAATCTCGGTCGCGATGGCCGGGTGTTCCTTGAGGAACTTGCGCGCCGCTTCCTTGCCCTGGCCGAGTCGCTCGTCGTTGTACGCGAACCAGGTTCCGCTCTTCTTGACGATGTCGACCCCGGCCGCGGAGCCGATGTCGATCACGTCGCCCTCGAAGGAAATACCTTCGCCGTAGAGGATGTCGAACTCGCAGGTCCGAAACGGTGCCGCCACCTTGTTCTTGACCACCTTCACCTTGGTGCGGCTGCCGGTGACGGCCTCGCCTTCCTTGATGGCGGCGATGCGACGGATGTCCATGCGCACCGAGGAGTAGAACTTGAGCGCGTTGCCGCCCGACGTGGTTTCGGGACTGCCGAACATGACGCCGATCTTCATGCGGATCTGGTTGGTGAATATGAGGGAGGTCTTGGTCTTCGAGACCGCACCGGTGAGCTTGCGCAGTGCTTGCGACATCAAGCGCGCTTGCAGGCCCACGTGCTGGTCGCCCATCTCGCCGTTGATCTCGGCTTGCGGCACCAATGCCGCCACCGAATCGATCACGATCACGTCGAGGGCACCGCTTCGGATCAACACTTCGGCGATCTCGAGCGCCTGCTCGCCCGTGTCGGGCTGCGAGATGAGGAGGTTGTCGACGTCGACGCCGATCTTCTTCGCGTAGCCGACGTCGAACGCGTGCTCGGCGTCGATGAAGGCCGCCATGCCGCCGCGGCTCTGCGCGTTGGCGACGATCGACGAGGTGAGTGTGGTCTTGCCGGAGCCTTCGGGTCCGAATACCTCGATGATGCGCCCGCGCGGCACCCCGCCCACACCCAGCGCCAAATCGAGCGCCAGGCTGCCGGTCGGAATGACTTCCACCGGGACGATGGCGTGGTTGATTCCCAGACGCATGATGGACCCCTGGCCGAACTGTTTCTCGATCTGTTGCACGGCAAGATCGATCGCTTTGATCTTTTCGTCGGCCTTGAGTCCCATGTTTAATGACTTGGTTGACATCGTGTCCCCCTTGGAACAAAACTCGAGTGGCCGGCCCTTCCCTTCCGCACCTCTCTCCCGCGTCCAGCCGCTCGCGGGGAGCCAAACTTAAGCAATCTCATGACCCACGTGTGGCCGAATGCTAGCACCCATCCCTAGCCCAAGGCAAACCTTTTGACCACCGAATACTGGGCGCCGGTACGCCCCAAACGGCTTTCCATGAGGTCGAAACTGGAAACGAGAGTGACAGGGTGTGTCAACGGTGGAACCAAGGCGAGTTTCTCCGCCAGCGCGCGCGGCAGCGCGTCCTTGATGCGCGCGACGGTGGCGTGGGCGTGGAAGTCGCGCGTCTCGCGATCGAGTCCGATCGCTTCCTCGAGCGATCGGTCGACGTCGGCGGCCAGCGCCGCGAGCGGCTTTACCCCCATTTCCACGGCGAAGAAGAGCACGCGCGGTGATCGCAAATTCGGAAACGCGCCAAATTTGCCCAGTGTCACGTGGAACGCCGTGTTTCGCGTACTCACCGCGTCGAGTGCTGCGACAATTTTGCCGAGTTGCGCCTCGCGCGCCTCGCCGATGAACTTGAGTGTCACGTGCCACGTTTCCGGCGCCGCCCACCGCCAGGGCGGATCGCCGATGGGAAAGTCGTCGAGCGCGGCACGAATTGCCGCACGCACGGTGTTGTCGAAGTTGACGGCTACGAACAGGCGCATGTTAACAAACTTGACCTAGACGTCGCGCAAGAACTCTCCCACGTCCGAAGCGAGAAGTTCATCCCGTGTCATTTCCATACAAATCCGCCAATTCTCGTGTTTCGCCCACGCGGGTTGGCAATCCGAAAGCGCCTCAAACGGACCCAACGCGCGATATTTCGCACCCTTCACAGCTTGAATCGCCCGGTCCGGAAAGTAGTTTTCAAATGCTCTTCGCTTCGTCACGTGCACGGAAAATCCAAGCGCTCGACAAATGCGCACGAACTCTTCCCGTTCGGCGGAAAGCGGAGCATCGGCGGATAGGCGCTCACTATCAATCAGCACCGCAATGTGATCGCAGATGCGCTTCAGTTCGGCAAGTTCGTGTTCTACCCCGCCACGGATCAGCTGCGTTCCGCCCAAAGGATAAGGCAGCACAGAATGATCCTTACCCAACTTCCGAAGCAACTCTTGTGTAGCTTTGAATTCATTTCCACCTTCAACAAGTAGCAGTTTGTCGAATCCAATTTCCTTGTGAAGGGAGAATGACATCTCGCCGAGGAACTCCACCAAAGCAGGTGAATCTACAAATGGATGTACAAGTGAGCCTTCGGTCGATGACTGGAACGAATAAAGGTAGTCAGCCGTTCGTCGGGCAAGGCCGATGGAATGGGTTGCGAACATAACTCCGTCTCGCGCATGAAGTGCAAGCTCAGTGAGAAATCGCGCCTGCAACGCCGGATGTAGGTGCAGCTCGGGCTCATCAATGAGGACAAAACTAGGACGCCTAATTGCCACGTTGCCGAGCACTACAAGGAATTGCGCCAGTCCCGCACCGATCTCTCGTAGGTCATAGGTATTTCCATTGAGGACGGCGCGCACGCTATTTCCATCGGCGGACCGATTTATCTCCAGCCGTTCGTAGCCAAATATTCTCTCAAGTTGCTGACTAACTAGCTGCGCGACGCTACTTTGCCATTTGTGCGGACCGTTCTTCCAGCTATCCCATAGGCTTATGAACGAAGTCCCAATACTTAGGTCGTAGTATTCACCGGAGCCTTCGGTAATCGCATTTCGAAACGGTCCAATGTAGAGCATTTCCCGTGTCATGCTCAGAAATTCGTTTAATGCGTTCGTATCGAGCGCGACAACGTTTCCCGAGGCTAACTTGAAACCCGCGTTGCCGGCAGCAACGACGGGCATCTGCTCAGGTCCAACAAAAAGCTCACCGCTCCAGCTTACCGGGCTTTTTCGCGCGGCACGAATTGCGACACGTGTTAGCGATGTTGGGCCCCTCGCCGGCAACGAGATATCAATTCGCACATCGCGATCGTTGGTATTGCGAAAATAATCGTGTTGGTCATCTCCGATGGTCGAATGCGCACCACCATTTCCAAAATTCACAAGATTTCCCGAAAGCTGCAAGAGCACGCGGCGAAGCTCAAAGAAAATCCTGAGAGCACTAGACTTGCCGGAGTTGTTCGGTCCTAGAAATGCTGTAAAGCCCGGCCTAATCTCAAACTGCAGGGGATTCTCCTCGGAGAAGCACCTGTAGTTTCTTACGACGAGACCAATCGCTTCCATCTATCGAACTCCTTACTCAGTCTTCACTTCGCGCCGCAAGCGATCGTATAACAGCCACAGGACGCCGTGCGCGGCGCGGTCGCGGATGGCGGCGCGGTCGCCGGCGTAGATGACGCGCTTGATTTGCGAGCCGCCGTCCCACGCGACGCCGATGAAGGCGAGCCCGACCGGCTTGTGCGGGGTTCCGCCCGACGGTCCCGCGATGCCGGTGGTCGCGATTCCATAGGTTGCGTTTGCGCGCCGGCGGGCGCCGTGCGCCATCTCGGTGCACGCTTCTTCGCTCACGGCGCCGAACTGCTCGATGGTCTCCGCGCGCACGCCGAGCAGCGCCGTCTTGCTTTCGTTGGAGTACGTCACCGCGGAGGCGAGAAAATAATCGCTCGATCCAGCGTGCTCGGTGAGCAAGCGCGCGACGGTGCCGCCCGTCAACGACTCCGCGACGGCGAGTGTCTCGCGACGCGCTCGCAATGTTTCTCCGACCACGAGTGCCAGCGGTCGCGTCCCACGTTCGTAGTATTTCGATCCTAGCACTTCCGCCAGACGTTCATGGACTCGCTGCGCTTCAGGTGCCAGTAGCTCCGCTTTCGCGTCGCTTTTCTGCGTCAGCACGACGTCGACGCCCGCGATCGATGGGAGCCACGACACGGAGTACGCGGTGAGAGCGAACGTGGTCGCTTCGAGCAATTCGAACAGTTGCGACTCGGCGATGCCGATGGTGCGAAAGGTCTCCACGCGCAAGGGCTCGCGACCGAACAACGCGAGTACGCGCGGCATCACCAGCGACTCCATCATGGGTTGCAGCTCGGGCGGCGGGCCGGGTAGGACGAACACGTGCGCGCCCTGCGATTCGAGCGCGAAGCCGGGTGCCGTGCCAAGCGCATTGCCGAGGATGTCTGCTCCCTTTGGGAAGTGGGCCTGGCGGCGGTTCGCCTCCGTGGGGGTGCGGCCGCGCGAGGCCATGAAGGACTCGATCTCGCGCCAGGTCGCTTCGCGAAACTCGAGCGGTGCTTCGACCGCTTCCGCAATCCCTTCGCGCGTCACGTCGTCGTCGGTGGGGCCGAGACCGCCGGTCACGACCAATACGCGCGTCTTCGAAATTCGCTCGCGCACTTTGTGCGCGATGGCGTGGATGTCGTCGCCCACCACGTGGCATTCCTCCACGCGGACGCCGGCTCGCTGCACCGCGCGCCCCACGAAGGCGAGATGCGCGTCACGCCGCTCGCCGCGCAGGAGCTCGTTACCGACCAGCAGAATCTCGACCTCGTGGCGTTCCATGATTCCGTGCTAGCGCTTCTCGTCCAGCCACGCGAGGGCTTCGTCCATGGAACGAAACACGCGCACCTCTTTGGTGCTGCGGCGATCCTGTTCGCGGTAGACCGCGTACATCCGGCCGAGCCCGAAAGTGAGGTCGCCCGGCGCCACGATGGCGAAGCGCGATGGCGTCGGCACGTCCGAAGTCGCCGATTCCGACGCGAGTGCTTTCATGCGCTCGCTCGACGGCACGGGCAGGTCGACGTTGTCGACCGCGGTCATGTCGACGATTTCATCGAAACCCGCGACGTCCGCGCGGGTCCATACCTCGCGCTGGTAGCCGAACACGTCCGCGTCGGTGAACGTTCCGCTTGCGGTCGCGATCACGCGACGAAGCTTGGGATCGATGCGATACGTGATCGGCATGCGAGATGATCCTTTACGGCAGGAACCGGCCCAACGCCGGTGTCATCCACGAGATTACAGCCAGCACGACGCGCGTGTACAGGCCCGCCAGCGCGTCGTCGGCGACGATTCCCCAACCACCCGGCAAATTCTGAAGCCGGTGAATCGGAAACGGCTTCGCGATGTCGAAGATGCGAAAGAGCACGAACGCGCACGCCACACCCAGCAGCGTGGGCTCCGCGCCGACCAGGGCGATCTGGATGCCCACCACTTCGTCGAGCACGACACAGGAGGGGTCCTTGCCGCGAGTGCGTTCGACGCGCGTAGCAGCCGGAATGGATACCACGGTCGTCGCCGCGAGCACCGCCCAATGCGCCAGCCACTCGCCGCCGGGCACGAGCCAGTAGGCCGCGAGAAATACAGCCGTGGCGAAGGTCGCGGGCGCAAACGGAAAGAAGCCGGTGTAGAGAAAGGTGGCGATGAAGGTCGCGATCGCATTCACGCCGCGACCATAGCCGGTTTACTCCATCGCGTCGAGGCCCTGCATGCGTGCGAAACGATATTTGCTTTTCCAACTGCGACGATTGCGCATACCCTGGCGCATGGTCGATCGCGCCGTCACCGGCACGCGGCAAATCGCCGCCGCCACCGTCCTCGCGCTCGTCGCCTTCGCGTCCAACTCGATTCTGTGCCGGCTCGCGCTCGCTTCGTCTCGCATCGATCCTGCGAGCTTCACCGCCGTGCGCATTGTCTCCGGCGCGATGGTTTTGGCGCTGATAGCGGCTATCACGGCCCGCCCGCGCGCCGCCGTCGCTACCGCGCGCACACGGGCCGGCTGGACCAGCGGCGCGTTCCTCTATTTGTATGCCATCGCGTTCTCGCTGTCGTACTTGAGTCTCAGCGCCGGCACCGGCGCATTGATCCTGTTCGGTTGCGTGCAAGCAACGATGCTGCTGGTCGCTTTGCGATCGGGTGAGCGACCGCGGGCGCTGGAGTGGATCGGGCTGGGTGTCGCCGTGGCGGGGCTGGTCTACCTCGTCCTCCCCGGACTCGAAGCCCCGTCTCCGCTGGGAGCACTCCTCATGGCCATCGCGGGCGTGGCGTGGGGACTCTACTCGCTGCGCGGTCGCGGCTCGCAGCAACCGCTCGAAGACACCGCGCGGAATTTTTTGTGCGCGGTTCCCTTCGCGGTGGTGACGAGCCTCGCGAGCCTCTCGCGCGCCCACCTTTCGTCCGACGGCGTCGCTCTGGCCGTTGCGTCGGGTGCCATCTCGTCGGGCGTGGGCTACGTGATTTGGTACGCCGCACTGCGCGGACTCACCGCCACGCGCGCCGCGACGGTACAACTTTCGGTTCCCATCATCGCCGCCATGGGCGGAATCGTGTTTCTGGGCGAGACGCTCACGATGCGTCTGGTCACCGCCGCGGCCATGATTCTGGGCGGCGTCGGCGTGGCACTGGCCGGGCGTCGTCGCTGACGACTCACTGGATGCCGGTGCGCTCGCACCAGATGCCCAGCGTGAGGAGCGCCCACAACGTCCCCTCGGTCGGGCCGCCGTAGGCGTGCGGCGGCTGCGACAGCCACGACTCCACACCCGGCAGCATGCGTCGCACCGAATCGACCCCCAGGATGTGCTCCTTCACCGCCGCGCGATCGCGCGCGATGACGTCGGGCAAGCTCGCGTACGTGAAGCCGCGCTTGCGTCGTTTGTTCACCGCCGGATCCACCTTCCCGCGCGCCCAATAGCGGAGCACGCGCTTGGTGTTGGTTCGACCCGGGAAGCGCCCGACGCGCATCGAGGGCGGAAGCGAGAGCACGAACTCGACCAGGTCGCGGTCTAGGAACGGCATGCGCAACTCGGCCGACGAGTCCATCGCGGTCGAGTCGGCGTAGGTGAGAATGTTGGCGGAGAGGAACGTGCGCAGCATCACCTCCTGCATGCGATCGATGTCGCGCGCGTCGTCGCGGCAGTGCGCGTACAGGGCGTCGATCTGCGTCAGGTAGGGCGAAGGGACGTCGGGGCGGCGATAGATCTCGCGCACCTGCGCGGGCGGGAGCGCGCGGTTGATCATGTAACGCACCGCTTCCGGCGAGCGCCGGTGCGGACGCGCGCGTAGTCGTTGCAGCAACGCTTCCGGCGTCTCGGTGCCGTTGGCCAACCTCCCGATGCGACCTCGCAGCCAGCGCGCAGGGAGAAACGCGAGGCGATCGAGCGATGCCAATCGATAGCGGTCCTTGCTGAGCCAGTAACCGCCCAACAACTCGTCGCCGCCGTGCCCGCACAGGAACACGGTCGCGTGTTCGCGCGCGCGACGAATCAGCGTCCACGTCGCCACCGAGGCGCCGTCCCCGACCGGTTCGGTGAAGGAACTGAACGCGCTGCGGATCAACTCCATGCGTTCGTCGGCGGTCGCACTCACGACGCTGGTATCGGGCCCGGCGTCCACGCGCGGCGCCGCGTTGGCCGCCGACGCGTCGGCCGCATCGAAGGTGAAGCAGCGCGGAGCGATGCCTTGGCCGTGGAGCGACGCGCGGATGCCGTTGCTGTCGATCCCGTCCGACAGGAGCAGTGCGACCGGCACATCGCTCACTAGACAACGCCGGGTCGCGGTCGCGAAGTGCTGGTCGAACTCCTCCACCCACTCGGAGCGGCTGCGCCGCCGCACCCGTCGAAACGCCGGGTCGTACCAGCGACGAACCTCGACCCCGGCACGGTCGACGCGCATCAGCTCGCCGCCGCCGAGCTTGGCCACGTCGCGCAACACGGTGCGCGGGGCGAGGACGTAGCGCGTCGACACCAACTCGAACAGCGCGCCCTCGTCGATCTCGCGCGGTACCCACGCTGCTTTGACCAAGGCCGCGATGCTGGAAGCGAACGTGAGCGCGTCGGCGTCGCGATGGTAGAACAGCGGCTTTTCTCCGAAGCGATCGCGCGCGAGCCACAAGCGCTCTTGGTCGCGGTCCCAGATGGCGAACGCCCACTGGCCCACCATACGATCGAGTGCGCCCTCGCCCCAGCGTTCCCACGCGTGCAGGATGACTTCGGTGTCGGAATGCGACTTGAGGTCGCGCGCGCCCAAGCCCAGATCGGCCGCAATGTCGCGGTAGTTGTAAATTTCGCCGTTGAAGGTGATGAGCAGGCGGCCGCTGGCGCTTCGCATCGGCTGGTGGCCCGCCTCGCTCAAGTCGAGGATGGCGAGTCGTCGGTTGCCGAAGGTGACGCGCCCGTCGCGCACGATGCCGGCGTCGTCGGGGCCACGCCGCACGATTTCCGCGCACATCGATTCGATCGTCGCGGTGTCGTCGCGCGCTTCTCGGAGGCGAAGTATGCCGGCGATGCCGCACAAGGTCGCGGCATCATAGCACGCCACGTTGACACTGCACCCGACTTGGGACTACGCTCGATGTCGGAGGCCGTCGTGACGATCTCGCGCTCGCTGGTATGCGGTGTTCTCATTTTGGCGGCGGTGCGCCCCGCCCTCGCCGACTATCCGTCCGCCCTCGTGTTCGACACCGGCTACGCCACCGGCCCCGCGCAATGGACGCCGTGGACCAACCTCCCCAACCTCGAAGACTCGCTGTGGATATTCGGGACCGTGTCGGACGTCAACGCGCCCTTCGAAGACCTGGTACCGCCGGGACCGCACGAGCTCACCTATGTATTCGAGTCGTACGCGTGCTTTTGGGCCGCACACGGCGGCGACCAAACCTGCTCGTTCACCGAGTTCGCGTTCTTCGATCTGGGACGCATCCGCGTGTACCTCGACCTGTCGCCGGACGCGGACTTCGCGGACCCCGCCACCTTTCGCGACGGCCAGCTGGTGCTGACGGCCAACGCGTTTCCGCTGCAGTTGTACACCGAGAACCACTGCGTGACGGGGATCCGTTATGTGCAGCAAGCGTTCATGACGTTTCTGGGCGGGGCCTGGTTTTCGCGCGTGAGCCAAAACGGCGTGGGGTTCGTGGCCGGCAACATCGGCGAGTTTCGCGGCGACATTCCGCCCGCGCTGGCGGCACTCGGCTATATCGGTCAATCGAACAGCTTCATCGACATCATTGTCCCGAACGCGACCGTACCCACCACCTGGGGACGAATCAAGGCGCTGTACCGGTAGTCACGCCGACGCCTTCAGTCGCTTGACGATTTCCGGCATCCATTCGCGATGTTCGGGCTTCATCACGCACGCGCGCAGACACACGATCTCGTTCGCATCCCACGTTTCGATCGCGCCTGACGCTTCCACCATCGCGCGCGGAAAAGTCGCCAACGCGAGATGCAAATCGCGAGCGGCAGCCGCGTCGAAGACGGCTCGTGCGCGCGCCGATGCCTCGCTCGCGGTCCGCGCGCGCATCGCCCACACCACGATATCCAATTCGGGAGCAAACAAGGGCGCGAAGCGCTCGTCGTCGCGGACGGCGGCGTGGAGCGCCAGCGCCGCTTCGCGACCCGCTTCCAAACCGCGTGCGAACTCGCCGCCGCGCGTGAGAGGGAGCGCGCGCATGGTGGCCCACAACGCCACCGCCGAAGCACCCGGCCGCGAGCATTCCAGAGAGATCTCGCCCAAATGGAGATCGGTGGAAGTGAAGTAGGTGTACGGCGAGTCGTGGCGATAGAAACGCCCGACCGCGGGATCGCGATACAAGACGCACCCACACCCGTAGGGTTGCAGTCCGTGCTTGTGCGGATCGATGACGATCGAGTCGGCCTCGCGCATGGCCTCAAACGCGGCGCGAGCCGCGGGCTCGAGATTCCCCGCGAGCGTGAAGTATCCACCATAGGCCGCGTCAACATGAACGCGCGCACCCGCCGCGCGTGCGAGCTCGAGAATCTCCGGAAGCGGATCGACACGCCCCGCCGCGGTGGTGCCGAGAGTCGCCACCACGGTGCCGATGCGCCCGGTCGCGAGCTCGCGACCCAGCGCTCGCGTATCCATGCGACCGCTGGCATCGACCTCGACGGAGACGAACGGAACGCCCAACACCGACGACAATCGCGAATGCGTGTAGTGCGCCTGCGCGGAGGCGGCGATCGCCTTTCCGGGAGCGAGCTCGCGCGCGATCCACAGCGCCTCGAAGTTTGCGACCGTCCCACCACCGCACAGATGACCGAGATGGGTTTCCCATCCAAACATGCGTGCGATCTCGGCCACCGCTTCCTTTTCCATCGCCGAGCTCGCGCGGCCGCCGTCGAGCGCGTGGTTGTTGGGATTGACGTGCATCGCGAGCTGGTACGCGAGCCGCGCCACCGGGTGCGGCGGCTTCAGCATCTGGCCAATGTACAGCGGGTGGTGGTACGGAAAGTTGTCGCGCATACGTTGCGCCGCGGCGCGGAGCGCCGCGCGGGCCGTTTCGATGTCGAGTCGATCTTCGGCCGCGGGCAGGCGTGCAAACCCTTCGCTCATGTGTCGAAGGGCTTCGTCGAGGAGATGTTGGTCGTGATCGAATGGCATTCGGCGATGGTAACCGCCGGCCCGCATGGAGCGCAATCCTCCGAGCGTTCCGCCGACAGACTGCTTGCATTTCCGCCGCGCGGCGCGCTAGGCTTCGGCCTCCACGAGGAGGTTCGCGTTGCGCCCATCGTTTAGCCGTGCGCTGGAGAAATTCGAAGTCGTCACCATCGCTTTGCTGCAGCTTCTGCTCGTCGTCGTCATCGCCGTCTCCACCGTCCATCTGTTCGTGCTGCTCTTCAAGCGGCTACCGTCCAGCTGGGAGGAAGTCCATACCACAGAGGACCTCCACGTTGTCATGCAGCGGGCATTCGGCGGGGTCCTCATCGTGGTGCTGGGGCTCGAGCTGATGGAGACCTTGAAGGTCTACTTCAAGGAGCACAAGGTGCGAGTCGAAGTGATCCTGGTGGTGAGCCTGATCGCGGTGGGCCGACACATCATTCAAGTCGACTACACCCACATGACGGGGATGCAATTGGTGGGAATCGGAGCGCTGGTGGTTTCGCTCGCGGCCGGCTATTTCCTGATCGCGCGCGCGTACAAGTCGCCGCAGGAGTGAGTTAGAACCCCGCTGGGATCTAGTTGTTGTTCGAGAGCTTCTTCAAGACGCCCTTCGCCACGCACTTGAGCGTGTCGAAGACCCCGTCGCCCTTGACCGCCACCGCGGGAAAAGCGGGAAACTTCTCCGGGTTCAGCTCCTGCTCCATCTCTTCCATGGGGATGATGTTGTCCATGTCGCGCTTGTTGTATTGGAGGACGAAGGGAACGTCGTCGAGCTTGAGCTTGTACTCGTCCAAGTTCTCGTGGAGGTTGTACAGACTCTCGATGTTGGCGTCGTAGCGCGCCGACTGGGAGTCGGCGACGAACACGATGCCGTCTACACCGCGCAGGATGAGCTTGCGCGAGGCGTCGTAGTAGACCTGGCCCGGCACCGTGTACAAGTGGAAGCGGGTCTTGAAGCCCTTCACCTGCCCGAGCTCGAGCGGCAAGAAGTCGAAGAACAAGGTACGGTCCATCTCGGTCGCCAGCGTGATGAGCTTCCCCTTGGTGGAAGGGTCGACCTTGTTGTAGACGTACTGGATGTTCGTCGTTTTCCCGCACAACCCAGGACCGTAGTAGACGATCTTGCAGTTGATCTCACGGGACGAGTAGTTGATGAGCGACATGCGGTCTCTGCCCTGCGTCGGTGAGTTAGTCTTTGAACAGCGAGTCGATTTCTTTGTTGAGCTCTTCGGTGAAGCCGGCGTCGAACTGCTTCAAGTCCTCGTTCTCGTACTCGAGCTTGTCGAACAAACGAGTGAGCACGGTATCGAGGCTGTCGACGGCCTTCTTGACGCGCAGCCGTACCAAGCCCAGCGTCGTGCGCTTGTTGAAGAGTACCACCAGAATGATGTGCTCGGCGACGCGCGCGAGGTACATGCTCTCGTCGACGCCCTGGTGATAAAGGGTCGAGAAGTCTCTTTCACCGATCAGCTTGGCGAGCTGGGCGTTGGCCTCGAAGTCGGCCGCGCACAGCGAGGCGAAGCTCATCAGGTCGAACTCAGGCTCCATCCCGACGCTCGCGATGAGCTGGCCGGTCTTGTCGATCAAAATGACGCTGGTCGAGTTCGAGTTCTCGATCAGCTCCTTGATGACGGAGGTAATGGCCCAATAGTCTTCTTCGTAGATGGTCCAGTCGGCACGTACCATAGTCGCTCCGAACGTCGATGGGACGCCGCCAAAGTCTCCCGCCCACCGGACCGTCCGGTCGGGGATTGCTAGAGGGTTTCGCGGCGGTCGAGGGCGCGGGCGAGGGTCGTATCGTCAACGAATTCAAGGGCCCCGCCCATCGGGAGGCCTCTAGCAAGTCTCGTGACAGTGCAACCGTAAGGCGCGACGGTCCGGGCGAGGTACAGGGCGGTGGCATCGCCCTCGACGGTAGGATTCGTAGCCACAATGAGTTCCCGCACTTTTCCACCCTGGACGCGTGATTCGAGGAGGCGCAGGGTGAGGTCTTCGGGACCCACCCCGTCGACCGGCGAAAGCACCCCATGCAGGACGTGGTACAAACCCCGGTAATGTTTCGTCCGCTCGATCACGATCACGTCCTCGGGCTCGGCCACCACACAAATCATGTCCTGGGCCCGGGCAGGGTCCGTGCAAATTGCACATTCTTCCGCCTCGGTGATGGACCCGCACGTCTTGCAGAAGCGAACCTTGGACTTGAGCTCGGCGAGTAAGTGGGAGATTCGCTCCGCGTCCGTGTTGTCAGGACGCAAGAGGTAGAGCGCGATGCGGAGCGCCGACTTGCGTCCGATGCCGGGCAGCCGCGAGAGCGACTTGACCAAAGACGAGAGCGTTTCCGATCCGAAGTCCGTGGGAGGAAAACTCATGCCATCGCCGAGCGGCGGGTTACATCAAGCCCGGTATCTTCATGTCGCCCGTGATGGCGGCGATGCGCTCCTTGGCCATGCCCGACGCCTTTTGGTGCGCTTCGTTGACGGCGGCGACGATGAGATCCTCGAGCATTTCCTTGTCGCCGTCTTTGAGGACATCTTCGCGGATGGTGAGCTTCATGACTTCCTGCTTCCCGTTCATGCGCACGGTGACAGCACCCCCGCCGCTCGACACTTCGAATTCTTCGCGCGCGAGCTCTTCTTCGAGGCGCGCCATCTTGGCCTGCATCTCCTGCGCCTGCTTCATCATCTTCATCAGGTTCATGCTCGTGTCTCGATCCTTTCGCCGCGCTACGTTTGGTAGCGGATGATCTCGCCGTCGAAGTCCTTGATCAGCCGCTGCATGACCGGCTTCTTGTCGTCGGGGAGCTCGCGAAGGCGTTCCTCGGGCGGCTTCTTCTGCATGGCTTCTTCGAGCGCCATCGCCTTTTCTTCACCCTCGGAGAAACACACGATCTCGACCGCGTGGCCGAAGTAGCGCTCGAACATCGCGCGCACGAACTCTACGCTCTCGGGGCGCGACGCCTGCTCGCGCTGGAGCGCGAAGCTCTTCATGAAGCGAATCAACAAGCGCTTGCCGTCGAACGCGTAGGGTTTGCCCGAGATCAAGCACACGCCCAAAGATACCTTCTTTTGGCGCACGAAGGTAACGAAGCCGTCCCACAGTTGCTGGATCTTCGCGAGGTCGAAGGGACCGTCGGTATTGGGCAGCGGGGACGAATCGACCTCTTCGCGCGCAGCAACGTCCGCGACCGGTGCGGCAATCGGTGGCGGCGCCTGACGTGGGTTGGCTCCCAAGTCACTGGTCACAAGCAACGATGCTGCTCCTGCGCACGCTTCACTGTCGTTCTTCGTACTGCGCGTTTCAGTCGGCTTTTTGGTGATGCCGGACGCGCTAGCGCGCGTTTCCCCGCTGGCGCGCGTCTCCCCCTCACTCGATGATCCGTCGAGGCGCGCGATCAGGGTTCGGATGTCGGTCTGCCGGTCGAGCAGCGTCAGGTCGACCAGCACCGTCTCGAGAAAGACGCGCGGGTCGGACATGGTCTTGAGGCGGCCGGCCGCGTTGCACAAGCGTTCCACGATGGTGACCAAATCGGCCAGCTGGTAGTGCACACGGCTCGTTTTCAGATGGTCGATCTCGCTCTGCGAGCGGAACACGAGCGCAGTCAAATCGCCGGGGACCGACAGCACCATGAGGTCGCGGTAGCACTCGAGCAGCGCCGAGAGCATGTCCTGCAAATCCACGCCTTCGTTGACCGCGGCGTCCAAGAGTTGCAGCGGCCGCGTGGCATCGCCCGCGGCGACCGCATCGACGAACGCCAGCACCTTCTCCTGATCGACCAGGCCCAGAATACCGCGCACCGCTTCCGCGGTGACGTTCCCTCCCGACGCCGTCACGCATTGGTCGAGGAGGCTGGTCCCGTCGCGCATGCTTCCGTCCGCCTTGCGCGCGAGCAAGCGCAACCCGTCCATCTCGTACTGGACCCTCTCCGCCTTGCAGATCTCTTCCAGCCGCGACGCGATCTCCGCGTTCTCGAGCCGTTTGAAGTGGTGGCGCTGGCAGCGCGACTTGATGGTGTCGGGAACCTTCTGCGGCGAGGTGGTGGCGAAGATGAAGTACACGCGCGCAGGGGGTTCCTCGAGCGTCTTCAACAGCGCATTGAAGGCGTGCGTCGACAACATGTGGACTTCGTCGATGACGTACACCTTGTTGCGGCTCTGGCTGGGCGCGAAGCCGATGCTCTCCTGCAGCTCGCGCACACTCTCAACGCCGGTGTGCGACGCACCGTCGATCTCCATCACGTCGAGGTGGTTGCCCTTGATCACCGCGAGACACGACGGGCACTGGTTGCACGGATTGCCCTTTTGCACGTTCTCGCAGTTCAAGACCCGCGCGAGGATGCGCGCGGTGCTGGTCTTGCCGCACCCGCGCGGTCCGGAGAACAGATACGCGTGCGAGACACGGCCGGTCTCGACCGCTTTTTTCAGCGTGTGGGTGACGTGCTCCTGACCGACGACGTCGTCGAAGGTGAGCGGGCGCCACTTGCGCGCGAGGACTTCGTAGCTCATGGCGAGTTCTCGTTCGATCGCGTGCGCGCGATCGCGTTGATGGTTCGAGGATCCGCGAGTGGCGGCCAGGCTAGACCGCGTCACATGATCCGATCCGCTTACCGCTGCTACCTTCCGGTCCTGACGGGATTCGCGAGGGACCATTGCGTGGGACCCGGCCGCCACTCGCGCCCGCGGCCCGCAAAGGCCGCGACCGGCGTTCTCACATCCGGCGTGTGCGGAAAAAAATGGTGGAGCTGAGGGGGATCGAACCCCTGACCTCGTCATTGCGAACGACGCGCTCTCCCAGCTGAGCTACAGCCCCACCCTGGTCGTCTTTTTTCCGCGCGGCCAGGTGATTTGTCGAGGTCACTCAAAATGGCGGAGAGAGAGGGATTCGAACCCTCGGAACGCTTGCGCGCTCAACGGTTTTCGAGACCGCCCCATTCAACCGCTCTGGCATCTCTCCGGGCGCATACTAACCCAGCGCGCCGGGTTAGGCAAGACTTGGGGCGCGCGATGCTAGCGGATCGGAGTGGGGCGCTTTTGGTCGTCGATGGCGACCATGGTGAACACGCCCGTGACCGCCTTCAGGCGGTCGGGCTTGAACATCTCCTCGACGAAGACGTCGACGCGGATCTTGAGGCTCGTGCGTCCCAGAGTCTCGACGCGACCGACGAGCTCGACGATGGTTCCCGAGGGGATGGGGTGCTTGAAGTCGGTGCGCTCCAGCGAGACCGTCACGAAGGGACAGCGCCCGAAGCGGGTGGCGGTGATGAACGCCACCTCGTCCATCCAACCCAGCAAGGTCCCACCGAACAGCGTGTCGTAGTGGTTGGTGGTCCCGGGCACCACGACTTTGGCGATGCGCGTCTCCGACGCATCGATGCGCGGGGCGAGTTGTTCGTCCACGTTAGTCATTGCCTCTCGATTCGTTCCGGCGTTCGTGAATGCTCGCCAGCACCGACCGCTTTTCCTCCGCCGTCATCGCCGACCACCGCGCGATCTCGTCCAAGGTGCGAAAGCATCCTTCGCAGTAACCCGTGGTTTGGTCGATGACGCACAGGCTGGTGCACGGCGACACGGGGTGTTCCGACTCCTCGCTCGAAGTGCTCATGGCTGCTCGGCGCGCTCTGCGAAGTGACGCGTGATCTCGTTCGCGAGCGCGAACGAGCGCTCGCACGTCGCCTCGCTGGAGCCCGCCAAGCCGCAAGACGCCGTCACCAGAGAACGGCACCGAACGCGCGCGACGTCGAGTCCATCGCCCGCTTGGGCGAGTCGTTGCGCAACGCCGTACCAGCGCTCCGCCACCGCCGCCGCGTCCACGCTGGTCAAATCGTCGAGTGTGGGCACCCAACCCCACGCGACGTGGCCGCCGAGTAACACGAAGCGCCGCGCTTCGGCGTCGGACGCGAACACAGCACCGCCGTGGTGCGCGTCGAACGAGAACAGGTCGGGCGCGATCTCGTTGAGTACCGCGAACGGCAGCTGGTCGCAGCAATGGAGTCCGACCAAGACGCCGGGCCGCCGCACGCGCAGCACCACCGCGCGCAATAGGTCGACCAAGTCCGCGCGCAGCGCGGGGCGCGTTCGCAACGCAACACCCAGGTAGGCCTCGTCCAGCACCAGTACCACCGACGGACACATACGAAGAAGCGCTTCGGCTTGCCAATTCGCCATGCGCACCACGTGACCGGCGATGATGTCTCGCAGGTCTGCTCTCTCGACCAAAGAAGTCCCTTCGCTTTCGAGCGCGCAGGCCGTGGTCACCGGCCCCATGCACTGCCCCTTGGCTGCCCGGGCGTGCGGAAACGCGCCCCGGCTGAACGCGTCCGCGAAGGCGTAGAAACCGGCCGCGTTGCCGGGTTCGAGTTTTGCGTCCTCGCGCGCGAGCGAGGACGCGAAGCGATCCAGACGATCGGGCGGAACGTGGAACGCGTATTCGCCGCGGACGGTCACGACCTGTTTGAATGCGGGGCCCAGCAGCTGAGGAATGGCGGACTCGCGCGACGAGAGGCGACGCAGCTGGGGCCAGAACGGGACTTCGGGCGCGTAACGCGCGACGAACTCGATCGCGCGCGCGGGGTCGACGAAGGGAAGGCTACCGACACCCGTGACCGCACCGTCGCCGCAAAACCACGCGGCGGAGCGTCTCTCCGATGCCGGGGATGGAAAAGCTCCCATGTTCGTTTGTTCGTTTCGTTGAAGGCGCGCGTCGGTTCAGGATCGCGCGCGGCAAATGAATGGCGGAGAGAGAGGGATTCGAACCCTCGGAACGCTTTCGCGCTCACACGATTTCCAATCGTGCCGATTAAACCACTCTCGCATCTCTCCGCCGGATCGTCAACGCCCGCGCTCTTCAGCGTCGGGCTTCGAAGAATCGCTGCATCAACGCGCGGCACGCGTCCTCTTCCACGCCCCCCAGCACCGCGATCCGGTGCGTGAGGCGCGGCTCGTTCGGTATCGCGAGAACGCTCTCGCACGCCCCCGTGCGCGGCTCGCGCGCACCGAACACCACCCGCGGCACCCGCGCGATCAACACCGCGCCGATGCACATCACGCACGGTTCGATGGTCGAGTACAACACCGCCTGTTCGAGCGCGTGGACGCCCGCGTTCGCCACCGCATCCCACAACGCCACCACTTCGGCGTGCTCGAACGGCTGGCCGCTTTTTACGGTGCGATTGTGACCGCGTCCCACCACGCGGTTCTCCAGTACCACCAGGGCACCCACCGGGACCTCGCCCGCGGCGAAGGCGTGCTCGGCTTCCGCGACCGCTTCCCGCATCCAGCGCGCGTCGGCGTTCATGGCATCGACGCGGCGGCGCCGGGCGTCACCTTACGGGCAGGCTCGACGCGAGCGCTTTGGCCACTTTCAGCGCCACGTCTTCGAAGGGAGGCGCGCGGTAAACTTTCTCACCCAGATCCGAGTAGACGGCTCCGGAAGCGCTGGTCACCAGCGATCGGTCGCCCGTATCCGTGCGCGCGCCCTCCATATAGTCCTCGTCGATGGCACGAAACAGGATGGCTCCGTCCTTGGCGGCAATAATTGTGACGGTGGCACCCACGTAGGTGGCCGGCGTCGCGTTCTCCGTGATGTCGACCTCGTCCTTCTGCCACAGGTCGACGACTTGGATGAGCACCGCCTCGCATTGCAGCTCGCCCGACAACTCGCCCAGAAACACCGGGTCGACTTTGTCGGTGGCGGCGTACGAGCGCAGGAACTTCTGGTATCGGTCCCCCCACGCTTTCTGCTCGATCACGTAGTTGACGAGGTTGGGTGCTATGAACTTGTAGTCCCGTCGCTGGTCGAGCTCCTGGATCAAGAGCCGCTCCATCGTCCTGGGACCCAGCTTGTCGGGGTCTTCGGACTCGTGCAGCGAGGTTGCGGTGGCAAGCACCGCAATCGTTTCGACCCGCGGATCGGCCTTCGATTCCATGGCCGGCCCCACGTAGAGCTCGACCGGGTGCTGCTTGCTCCGGCACGACGCGACGGTCGCGAGCACCAGCATGGCAATGCAGATTCGTCTCATGGACTCAACTCTCCTTCGCGCATCCAAGGGATCGATTCGGTTCCGAAGCAACTCACGCAGACGTCGCAAGCGTAGCCCGTGGTCGAACGGGTGTCAACGGGCTGCGAGGCAACCGACGCTCGAGCGCCGTGCTTTGACATCCGCGCGGGAGCACCACTACACTGGACCTCGTGGCTCCACGCATGTTGGTCCTGGGAGACGCGCGTCAGGTGCACCTGCGGCGCTGGGCGACGTACTTCGCGCGCGACGGCTTCGACGTGCTGGCGGTCTCGCTCGAACCCGGCGACGACTTCCCCACTCCGTTTCGACGCATTCGGGTGACGAATGCCTTGCCGGATGCAATTCGCTACCCGCTGGCGGCCATGGCCGTGCGCCGGATCGCGCGCGCGTTTCGTCCCGACGTGGTCAGCGCGCACTTCGTCCCCAACTACGGGTTGATCGCGGCCCTGGTGGTGCGCCGCCCGTGGGTGTTGAGCACCTGGGGAAGCGACATCATGACCGACCCGGAGAAGAGCGAGTTTCACCGCCGGCGCGTGCGCTTCGTGTTGCGGCGCGCGGCCTGGGTCACGTCGGACGCCGTCGTCATGACCGAGCGCATACGCGACTTCGGCGTGCCGGCCGAGCGCATTTTAACTTTTCCCTACGGGGTCGACGTGTCGGCATTCCATCCCCAGCACGCGCCCTCCGCGCGCGGGCCGCGCATCGTCACCAATCGCAAGCTGGAGTCCGTTTACAGCGTGGAGACGATCATCGACGCCTTCGCGGCCGTGCGCGAAGCGCTCCCCGACGCCACCCTCACCATCGCGGGCGATGGATCCCAGCGCGCGAGCCTCATCCAACGGGCGGAACGATCGACCGCCGCCGGCTTCGTAACCTTCGTGGGTGCCGTGGACCACGCGCGCATGCCCGCACTGTTGCAAGCGCACGACGTTTACGTTTCGGCTGCGCGTTCCGACACCACGTCGGTGTCGCTGCTGGAGGCGATGGCGTGCGGACTGTTCCCGATCGTCACCGATATCCCGGCCAACCGCGAATGGATCGTCGACGGCGAAAGCGGACGACTGGTTCCGCCCGGCGAAGCGACCCGAGTGGCGGTGGCCATCATCGACTCGTGGCGCAACGCGGAACTGCGCGAGCGAGCGCGGCGTATCAACCTGGACGTGGTGCAAGCGCGCGCACGCTGGGAAGAGAGCATGCGCCCGGCCAAGGATCTGTTCGAAGAACTCGCGGGAAGACCGGCGACTTGACATCATCGCCACTCTTGGAAAGAATACAGGGATGAAACGCAGAGTCGGAACGATGGCCGCCGGCATTCTGGCCGTGGGGATGCTCGCATGGGCCGCCATGACCTGGGTTCGCGGGGGCGAAGAAGTCGAAAAGTGGCGCACGAGGCTCGCCGAGCAAGAAGCCGAGCTCAAGACCACGCGCGACGAATTGACGGCTCAGGGTCTTCGCTCCCAGGCCTTTCAGAAGAGCATGAACGCGATCCCGGACTCGGTTCGCCAGGTGTCCGGCATCGAAATGACGGCCGCTGCCAGGCAGTACGACAAGACGATCAAGGTCCTCCAAGTAACCGAGCGGGACATCAAGCTCGCGATGACGCGCTCGAAGCGCAAGGAGGCGGAAGCACTCGCGGCGCGCAAGGCGAAGGCGCTGCCGATCGCGACCGCCGGCGCGGGTGCGTGCCTCGTCGCTTCTCTCGTCGCTCTGGTTTCGCGGCGCCGCGATGCCGCTTGACGGCGGTCCGCCAGCCACCCTATCCTAGCGCGCCGCTTTCCCAGGCCTCTCAAGGAGTCGTGAATGACCTACGTCGTTACGGGCAACTGCCAGAAGTGCCGCTTTACGGATTGCGTCGTGGTGTGTCCGGTGGATTGTTTCCACGCCGACGACGAGATGCTCTACATCGATCCCGATTCGTGCATCGACTGCGACGCCTGCGCGCCCGAGTGCCCGGTGGAAGCGATCTATCCCGAGGAAGACGTACCCGACGACCAGAAGCAGTGGACCCAAATCAACGCCGAGCGCGCCGGCAAGCTGCCCATGATCACCGACAAGCAGCCCGAACTCCCCACCGCGCAAGCACGCAAGAAAGAGCTCGGCTTCTAACCCCTAGGCTCGCGTCGGGGAATCCCTCGACGCTCGCCACAGTTGCGAAAACTACCCCTGCTTCTGCTTGTCGCGCAGAAGGTCCGCGCGCTTTAGCCGCAGGTTCTCAAAGCTCTCCGCCGAAATCACGTAGTACCACTTCGCGAAGCGCGTGTTGAGATCGTCGGCGCGCTTCTGCCCCGCCTGGATGCGCGCGAGCCAGCGCGTGTGCGCCGCATCCAAGTCCTTCTGCTTGCGCTCGTCGAGTGTCAACGCGCTGTCGGGCTTGTTCTCGAACGAGCGATTGCCGGCCTTGGCCGGCTCCGGGAAGAGCGCGGGGTCGAACGACGCGGTGATCATCAGATAGCGGTTCTCGCCCGTCCCGCCCGCTTGCGCGCCCGCGGTGCCCGCCGTGACCGCGAGCCCCTGTCCCACCACGATCTCGCCGAAGCGGAGCGTGTAGGTCACACCGTCGGAGGTTCGCGTTTGCAGCTCGCCTTCGTTCGACATCAGGCGGCCATCACGCGCGAAGTAGAAGCCGTGGTCCTGGAGCGAGAGCATGTCGTCCTGCGAGATCGACACCCCGCCGCCGGCGCGCGCGAGCGAGGTCGTGAGACCGTCCGGCTTCGGGCGCACGCCTTCGATGGACAGCTCGTCGACCGCGCGCACCAGGTTGTTCACCTTGTAGGTGTCGACTTCCTTGCCGGCCGGCGTCTTGGGCATATTCCAGTGGTCGCCGTCTTTCGAAACCGTCACTTCGTCGCGCATGTTCAAGCGACCGGTGGTTTCCTCGATCGAATAATCCTTGAGGACGAAGCGATCGATTTCCTCCTTGTCGATCATCATCAAGTCGGGCTCGATCCAGTCCTTGAACTTGGTCGACACTTCCAAATTGATGCGCGCCCCGTAGACGCGCTTCTCGCCCGGCACGCGCACGAGACTGAAACCTTCGCGCCCTTCGAACGACTTGCCGATGATGAGGTCGGCCAGCACGACGTCGTTGTCGCCCCTGATGGTCACGCGCTTGCCGCGCCCCTTGCTGCTCAGATTGGCGGTGTCGAGCGGATCGATGACGCCGGCCGCTTCGTAATCGATCGCGTTGTCGGTGCGGAAATCGTCCTTGGTGATGCCGATGACGCCGGCCGCCGTCTTGGCCAGCCGGTCCTTGCCGTCGGCGGGGTAACCGTGGTGCGACGGAATGGTCCACCGTCCGCCCTGGAACGTCACCTTGAACGGTGCCGCCGAGCCGGTCGCTTCGTCCCACTCCACCACTTCGAGTGTGCGCGCGGAGTTGGGATCGTTGAAGTCGGGAAAGAACGCTTCCCCCTGGTCGAAGAATTCGTCGGGGGCCTTTTGGCGCGGTGTCGTCGCCAGGGTCAAAGCCGCGAGCGCCAGCGCGGCGCCCGCGAAGGTCAAAGTCTTGCGTGTCTCGGTCATCGTTACTCCGTTTGCTAGTCGCGCAAGCGATGCGCGGCTTCCGCACCCTCGCGCTCGCGGCGGCGGCGGCGCATGAACACCAGCGTGCCCAACACGAATACGGGAATGGGCGGCACCAGGCCCGCCAGCGTCTTGATGCCGCTCTGAATGCGGCGCACGTGCGACTCCATCTCTTCGCGGCTGCCGTCGATGCGCGCGTCGCGCGCGGCCTCGATGCTCGCCTTGTTCGCTTCGAAGCGCCGCGACTCCGCTTCTTGAAGATTGCGCGCCATGATCTGCTTGGTGGTGGCATCGAGGTCCGCGCGGCCCTGGACTTCCGCCACCTTCGCGTCCAAGCGCTGCTGCGCCTCCGCGAGTGCGGTCTGTGCGTCGGCCGTCGCCTGCTGCTCCTCGATCGCGCGCTCTTCGGCGAACGCGCGCGTGCGCGCCTCCACCGTGGTCAAGGTACGATGCTGCACGCGGCGGCGACGCAGTTCCACGAACGATTCGTCGCCCGCCAGCACGTCGATGCAATTCAGGAAGAACGACACGTTATCCAGGTCGAGGTTCTCCATCCCGCGACGGCGGATCTCGAAGAACTGGTCGGAGATGAAATCGACGTCGGCGATGAAGATGATGTCGGCCTTGGTGGTGTCGCCCTCGTCCACGCGCTGGCCGCCGATCTTGACCGCGATCGGATAATCCGCTCCCGTGGTGTAGCGCGGGCCGCCGTACGGCACGATCCCCATCCCGAAGAAACTCTTCTGCACGATCTGGTTGTAGTCGATCAAGCCGGACGTGAGGCTCGACTTGACCAGCGGCTCGAACCCGAACGGGGAACCGGATTCCTTGGTGAGTGTTCCCGGGAAGAGGAACACGAGCTCCTGCAATCCCGTCGACGCCATGTACGCGTCGTTGAACGACTGCGGGTTCGCGTTGCCGCGCCCGACGAAGACCACCTCGGGCGGCAGGTTGGCCAGCTCGGGGTGCGGGTTGTAGCGGTCCCACACGATTTGCGTCTTGCTCCACAGAATTCCGAACGCACCCAGAAACGTGTTGATGCCACCCTTCGGCTTGGGCTGCGGGCCGCGATTGCGATTGAACGGGTTGACGTTGGCGCCGCTCTCTTCAGACGGCGAGAGTCCGACGTCGAACACGGGCAGCGGGTCGTCGATCAACAGCGTCGGCGTGCCGCGCTCGATCACGTCCTGCACATGATTCATCTCTTCCTGCGAGAGCGAAGACGGCAGCACGATCACCAGCGCGTCGACGTTCTCCTGGATCGAATCCTGGGCCGAGATCTGCACCACTTCGTATTGCTTCTGCAACTCGGCCACCACCGGCCACGGCGGCGTGCTCTGGAAGGTGTTGAAGTCGAGCCCGCCGAAGAGTCGCACTTGGGTGGTGACAACACCCACCTTCTTGCGCTCGGTGCGCGCCACGATGCGAATCGAGCGCGCGATCTCGTACTCGGTGGGAAGCCCGCGGTCGAAGAACGGAATCACGTCTTCTGCACCGCCGCACGTGAACGCCACCCCCATGAAGACCTTGCGGACGTTGGCCTGTGAGCCCGCCACTTCGGGCACGTCGGCGGGCTGGATGCCGAATTTTTCGCGCGCGTCACGCGCTTCCTGGCTGTAGGGCTCCGTCTCGTGCACGATCAGATGAATCTTGTCGCCACCCGCGGCGTCGAACTCGCGCAAGAAGCCCAGCAGATTCTCACGTGCCTGCACGTACGCGCGCGGCACGTCCTTGCTCACGAAGGCCTGGATGAACACCGGGCGCCCATCGTCGACCTGCTTCACCAGTTCGCGGCTGCGCTTGGACAGCGAGTGGAGTCGCTCGGCGGTGACGTCGACGCGCGCGCTCGCGCGCGACACGATCGTGATCAACGCCACCAGCGCCACGGCCGCTGCGGCCGTGCGAATGCCATAGTGGAAGCTCATCTTGTGGCCGTCGACGGTGGGCGGCCAGTGACGACGCCCCACCAGGATCACGTTCAGGTACAACATGACGGCCACGATGCCGACGAAGTACAGAATCCCGGAAAGACTCACCACACCGCGCGCGAAGTCTCCGAAGGGCTCGAACACGGCCAGCCGCGCGCCCAGTCCTTGCGCCCCGCTGCCGAACACACCGAAGATGCGTTCGACGTAGACGAAGAAGGCACAGAACACCGCACCCAGGATGAATGCGATCGTCACGTTGGCGCTCAAGCGCGAGGCCAGCATGCCGACGGAAATAAAAGCAGCGCCGATCAGCCAGTAGCCGAAGTAATTCCCCAGCATCAGGCCGATGTCGGGCTTGCCGAGCCAGAACAGCACGATCAAATGGGAGAGCGACAGCAGCACCGCACCCGTGTACACGCCGAGTGTGGAGAGATACTTCCCGAGCACGACCTCGAGATCGGTGGCGGGGAGTGTGAGCAGAAGCTCTTCGGTCCCTTGCTTACGCTCCTCGGACCAAACACCCATGGTGATGGCGGGGATGAAGAACAAGAGCAAGTATGGAAACACCGCGTTGAGCTGTGCCAAGTTCGCGAGGTTGTTGAGGAAGAACCGGTCCTGCCAAAACGCGGCCGCGGCACTCAAGAATATGAAGAGCGTGATGAAAACGTAGCCGGTCGGATTGGAGAAGTAGAGGCGCAGGTCGCGACGCACGATCGCCTTGACCACCGCCCAGTTGATTCGCTTCATAACGTGCGGTTACCTCCGCGCGGCGCCGCCCGGGGCGCCGGTAAGCCGGTAGAACGTTTGCTCGAGGGTCGCACCCTCGCGCAGCGCGAACGGTGTGCCGTCGAAGAGAACGCGCCCGTCGTGGATCAGAATCACGCGGTCGGCGACCGCCTCGACTTCCTGCAGGATGTGGGTCGAGATGAGAATGGTCTTGGTCTTGCCGAGCACCTTGATGTTCTCGCGAAAGTCGCGAATCTGGTTGGGGTCCAACCCCGCCGTCGGCTCGTCCATTATAAGGACGGACGGGTCGTGGAGGAGGGCCTGCGCCAATCCCACGCGCTGGCGGTAGCCGCGCGAGAGCTTGCCGATCGTCTTCTCGAGCACCCCCTGCAGCGCGCACTGTTCCACCACCACACCCATGCGCTCTTTGAGGCGCGCGGGTGCGAGCTCGCGCGCCTGACCGAAGAACGTCAACAGCTCGAGCGGCGTCATGTCGTTGTAGAGGGGTCCGTTCTCGGGCAGATAGCCGAGGTGACGCGCGCCCTCCAGCCGCTCGACCGTCATGTCGAAGCCGGCGATGCGCGCGATGCCCGCGCTGGCACCGAGGTAGCCGGCCAGAATCTTCATCGTGGTCGACTTCCCGGCGCCGTTGGGACCGAGAAACGACACGATCTGACCCTCGGGAATCGAAAACGAAACGTCTTTGATAGCGACAAACGGCCCGTAGTACTTCGACAGGCCCTTCGCCTCGATCATGATGCGACGCGTCACATCCGCCATGACAAACTCCTTGGGCGACGGTTCGAGTCGGAAGCCGAAAATGTGGACGGTTATACAAGCGCTGCCCCGGTGAGTTTCCCGGGGCACGTCGGTCGCGAAACGACCGCGAATGCTACCGCGGCTCCGAATGCGACGCAACCCCCAAAAAATGAACGCTGCCCGGCGGGTGTCGCCGAAACTGTCCGCGCGTGGGTGGCGTCCAGCGGGCGCCCACGAGTCCGGGACTACTAGTGCGTAGGCGCGGTAGGCCCGGCGAAGTGGGCTGCTGGACGACAGGACCCGCGCGCGGACTACGGCGACATCCGCGGGTGCATCCCCAATCCGGGCTCGCGCCACGGAAGCATGCGCGGACCGTGGTACGAGTAGCCGCCCACCCACGGGTCGTCGGACATCAGGAGTGGGGTGTCCAAGTCGAGGTGTTCGATCCCGCCGAAGCCCAGCACCAACGAGAACGACGCCGCCATGGCGAGCCGCGACTCCATCATCCCGCCGATCATGAGACCGAGCCCCGCCGCTTGCACCGCGCGTGCGATCTCGATCGTCTGCCAGAGTCCCGACTTCATGATCTTCAGGTTCACGACGTCGGCCGCGCGCGCATCGATGACCCGCCGCGCGTCGGCCAAGGTGAACACCGACTCGTCGGCGGCGATGGCGATCGACGTCCGCGTGCACAACGCCGCCATGCCGTCGAGGTCGTCGCGCGAGAGCGGCTGCTCGATCAGGCGAATGCGTTCGCGCCAACCATCCAGTCGCGCGACCAACGCGTCCGCTTGCGCGCGGTCGTAGCCCTGGTTGGCGTCGAGGATGAACGACACGTCCGGGTAGCGGCGCGCCATCGATTCGACGCGCGCCAGATCCTTGTCCACGTCGGGATCGCCCACCTTGAGCTTGAAGATGCGGAATCCGCGCCGGTACCAATCCGCGGCCAGCGCGTTCACACGATCGTCGTCGAGCATGGGGAGCGTGATGTCGGTCTCGCGCTCGCGCACGTCGGGGTGCCCGCCTTGGTCGATCCAGAGCTCGAAGAGCGGAACACCGCGCGACCGTGCGAGCGCGTCGACCATCGCGCACTCGAGGCCGGCGCGCGCTGCGGCTCCCGCGGGCGCACTTGCTTCGAGCTCCGCCGAGATCGTTCTCCACTCGGCGGCTCGGCGTCCCACCAGTGCTTCCGCCAGTCGACGCGCCTCGACCATCGACGCGTCGCGCGTTTCTCCCGTCAGGGCGGTAAACGGGGCCATCTCGCCGAAACCTTCGTCCCCGCTCGCGAGCTGCACGCGCACGAAGGCGCACTCGGCCGCAAAGATGCGGCCGCGCGAAATCACGAACGGATCGGTGAGCGGAATGTCCGCGGGTTGGACGTCGACGGACGCGATGGTATCGCGAGCGGTCACGGGCAGGGGAAGCGCCGCCAGGGCGACTAGGGTTGGGCCGGCTTTCGCAAGAGGCGCCCGAACTCTTCGGCCAGCTCGAACGACGCGTCGACGGAACGCGGGTTGCGCGAGTCGAGATATTCGACGTTGACGCCCAGGCGGTCGGCGGGAAATCCGATCTGTCCCGCGAAGGACGACAGCCGCTCCCACACGCCGAGCAAGGTGGAGATCGACGCTTCGCGCATGCTGCGCGCGCCCTTTAGCATGCGCTCGACATCGCCGGGGATGAACACGCCCAGCGTCTTCTTCGCGAAGTGGATGTCCTCGGCCACCACGAAAGGCGAGAAGGTGAGAAATATCTTCGGCATTTCGTTCTTGTCGAGCCGGCGCACGAGATCGAGCAGGAGGCTGCACATCCATTCGCTCTCGTACAGGATCTGCGTGCTGAAGTAGCGGATGCGGTGGTGATGGATCTTACCCAGCACGCGATCGACTTCGTCTTCGGACGCCGGACGCGCGACGAATTGCGTGCGCCGGGTCGGGATGATGATGCCGCCGCAGTTGAATCCGCGCGCGGCCGCGAGCTCGGCGGCAGCACCCACCGTCAAGCCGCCGTACGTCTTGGAGCTGGAGTCGCCCCCGACGAGGAAAATGTCGCGACAGCCAATCGCTTCCGCGTGGGAGAGCCAGTTCTCCATGTCGGCGTGTGAACAGCCGACCACGACCTTATATAGACTGAGCGGCTTTTCGGTCAGCTCACGCAGCCAGCGCGCGAACTCTTCGTTGGGCACACGCGCGCGCTCGCGCATGAACTCACCCGCATCCTGGAGATCGGGCACACTCACGGCGTGGAACGAGTTGTAGCACGCGAAGCTTTGACGCAGCACCGCGTACGCCTTGTCGCGATCGGCCAACGGAGGCGGGCACGCTTCCAAAATGACGCGCACGTCCATGAGGCTGGCGCGGGTGGTTTTCGGTTCGCTCATCGTGTCCACGGATTCCCCTAGCGAGAGCGCCGCGGCTCCGAGCCCGCATTACCGAAGCGGGCCGGTGCGACCGCGGCGCGATGTTGAGCGGTAATCTTAATTCAGTACCCGCCGAGCCGCAACGGAGAACCTGGGGAAAACCGCGTTCCAGCCGGGGCAGAGTCCCCAAAATCGGCGCGTGTGCGGCTTGCAAGTCACGTGTTTGCAGTACAGTCCCCCGTGGCATGGGCGTTGCCCTGCCCGGGCGATACCCGTCGGCAGCCAGCCCGAGATACGGGATCCGAACCACAACCATGACTCCCAACCCAACACCCCACGCGCGCACGCGCCGTGTCCGCGCCACGCTCCTTGCGCTGGCGTTGACGCCGGCGCTGATTGCCTCCAGCGCGCGGGCGCAAACCTTCCAAGACACCGACTTCTACGTCGAAAACGCGGCCTCTGGAGCCTCCTTCACCGCCCCGGTCGCACTCGCCTTCGCCCCCGACGGTCGCATCTTCGTCGGCGAGAAGAGCGGCCTGGTATACATCATCGAGGACGGCAACAAGCTCGCGACGCCGTTCATCGATCTCCAGTGGGACGTGCTGGACCACTGGGACCGCGGCCTTTTGGGACTCGTTCTCGATCCCGACTTCGCGAACACCGGATACGTCTACTTTCTCTACACGTTCGATTGGAACGGGGGCGGCGACGAGCAGCGCACCGACGTTCCCGGGCGGCTGGTGCGTTACACCGCGAGCACCGCCGACCCCAACGTCGCCAACGTCAATTCGCGCCTGGTGCTCCTCGGCAGCACGTATGCCACCGGCATTCCCGCGTGCTACTACTCGCACGCGCCGGGTGCCTTGCGCTTCGGCTCCGACGGAACGCTGTTGATCGCGGCCGGCGACGGCGCCAGCTTCAACCAAGTCGACGCGGGCGGGTTGTACCCCGATTGCTTCGGCGGCGGCAAGTTCCCCGCGCTCGAAAACATCGGCGCGTATCGCTCGCAATGGATCGGCAGCTACGCGGGCAAGATTCTCCGCGTCGATCGCGCGACCGGCAACGGCCTCGCCTCGAACCCGTACTACACCGGGAACGTGGCCGACATCCAGTCCAAGGTGTGGGCGTACGGGCTGCGCAATCCGTATCGCTTCGGCGTGCGCCCCAACGGCAGCACCAACCCCGCCGACGGTGACCCCGGTTCGCTTTATGTCGGCGACGTGGGCTGGAACCTCTACGAAGAGATCAATGTCTCGCGCGCGGGCGGCGGCGAGAACTTCGGCTGGACGTGCCGCGAAGGACCCAGTGTGCAGGGTGCGTACCAAAACGGACCGCAGCCCGCGCACCACGGGTGCTCGACCATCGGAACGCCGGCGAATCCGGGAACCATCACGCACCCGATCACGTACTGGCACCACTCGAACGGCAACCTGTCGTTTCCGACCGGGACCACCGGTGCTACCTCCATCGGCGGTGCGTTCTACACCGGCACCAAGTACCCGGCCACGTACCAAGGCCGGTACTTCTACGGCGACTACAGCGCGGAGTTCATCAAGGCGCTGGTGGTGGACGCCGACGACGACTACGTCTCCCAGTCGAACTTCGCCTCCTCGATGGGCGGCATCGTCGACATCGGATACAACCCGAACGATCAGTACCTCTACTACATCGACATCAACACCGGCTCGGTGCTGCGCATCCGCCACGTCGACGGCGACGCCAACAACCCGCCCATCGCGAGCGCCACCGTGGCGCCGCGCAACGGTCCCGTGCCGCTCCTGGTGCAGTTCAACGCCAGCGCGTCGTCCGACCCCGACGGCAACCCGATCAACTTTCTGTGGGAGTTCGGCGACGGCCAGACCACGACCCAGGCCGTCACGTCGCACACCTACGCGAGCGACGGCACCTACCTCGCGAAGCTGACCGTTCGCGACTCGTTCGGAGTGCCGGCAACGTTGACTTTCACCATCACGGCCGGCAACGCGCCGCCCAACGGCACCATCGTCTATCCGATCAACGGCAGCACCTACTCGGTGGGAGAAATGGTCGTCTTGTGGGGCGAAGCCACCGACGACGAAACGCCGCCGGGATCGCTCACGTTCCATTGGGAGGTGACACAGGTCCACAACCTCCACGACCATCCCGATTTCTTCCAGGGCGACGGGACGCCGCTATATTTCGACGTGGTGGAGCACGGACTTCCCAACGAAGTCAATCTGCTGCGCGTCGAGCTGCACGTGAGCGACGGGAGTCTCACCGACACCACCACGGTCTACGTGGCGCTCGCGCGCGCCGGCGAGACCGACATCACGCCGAGCGGCACCCCGATCGCGTTCATCACCGCACCCACGGGCTCCGGGAACCCCAGCCTGTCGGTGATCCACGACGGCGTGTTTCCGATGACGGGAAGTACCAATCCGCTCCAGCAGTACGACACCTACAACGGCGGCGGCCCGCGCGCGCTGGATTGGATCGGCTACTCGTTCGCGAGCACGCGCTACTTCTCGAAGTTCGTCTTCCAAGAAGGCATGCAGTCCGCGGCCGGCGGTTGGTTCGAAAACATCGGCGTGGAGATCCTCGACAGCGGCACCTGGCTCCCGGTCGAGAACCTGCAGGTCATTCCTCCCTACCGCGGAAACGACGGCATCCACTACGACATGTACACGCTGACCTTCACCGCCCAGGCCGGCACCGCGATTCGCGTGGTCGGCCCTCCGGGCGGGACGCAGAATTTCATCTCGGTGGGCGAGCTGCGCGTGTTCGAGATTCCGCGCGCCGAATTCAGCGCGGACGTGCGCTCGGGCGCACCGCCGCTCGCTGTACAATTCACCGATCTTTCCAACGTGGCCGGCGCCACTGCGTGGTTGTGGCGCTTCGGAGACGGTTCCACCAACTCGCTGCAGAATCCATCGCACGTGTACAGCGTGCCCGGCCCGCACTCGGTCAACCTCACCGTGACGGGACCGAACGGCATCTATTTCGAGGAGAAGTCGGACTACATCTTCGTTGGAACGCCCGGTGTCACCGGCGAGTACTTCAACAACATCGATCTGACGGCGCCGGTTTTGACGCGCGTCGACCCCAATGTGGACTTTGACTGGAACACCGGCTCGCCGCACGCCTCGGTCGGCCCCGAGACGTTTTCGGTCCGCTGGAACGCGTGGGTGCGCCCGCGACACACCGAGCTCTACACCTTCCACACCATCACCGACGACGGTGTGCGCTTGTGGATCGACGGACAGCTCGTGATCGACCAGTGGATTCTCCAGCCCACGACCGAGTGGACCGGCACCATTCCGCTCATCGCCGAGCGCATGTACGAAGTGCGCATGGAGTACTTCGAGAATACCGATCGCGCGTCGGCCATACTGCGCTGGTCGTCAGCCAGCCAAGCGGTGGAAACCATTCCGCAGTCGCGGCTGTGGGTGCGCGAGTGCGGAGAAGGAGTGGGCGACATGGACGGCAACGGCTCGCTGACACCGGGCGACGCGCTGTGCGTGTTCAACACCTACTTGAACGGCCAAGTCGTGCCGGCGTCGTGCGACGCGATCGGATACGACTGCGAAGGCCCCGCCGCCGACGTCGATTGCAGCGGGCTGATAACACCGGGCGATGCGCTCTCCGTCTACGAACGTTACTTGCTGGGTCTACCGATCGAGGAATGCTTCGGGCAGGCGGGACCGGCCGCGACTGCCGCCGAGCCGCGCGTCCTTGTTTCCACTTCGCGTCGCATCGAGGCGGGTGAGGTCGTGGTGGGTCTCGACGTCGACGTGGCGGGTGCCTTCAACGCCTTCGGCGTGCGCGTGGTGGTCCCCTCGGGTTTCGAGCTCGCGGGCTTCGACCGCGGAGCGGGCACGCGAGACTGGCTCCTCCTCGACGCGCGCCCCGACCCACAAGGCACCCTGTGGGTCGGAGGCTTCGACTCGCGCGGCATCGCCGTCCGCGAAGCCGACCTGTTCCGTCTTCGCTTCCGCGCCGTCGGCCTGGACGCGGATGCAAACGACATTCACTTCGTGGACTTCGTCGACGATCTGGCCGGCGCGCTCGAGAGCGGAGATACCCCGTCGAACACGCCCACGACGTTCCGGCTCTACCAGAACCATCCCAACCCGTTCAATCCGACCACGACCATTCGCTTCGACGTGCCCGGGAGCGCCGCGCGCGTGCCGGTGACACTCGCGATATTCAGCGTGCGCGGTGAGCGGATTCGGGTGCTGGTCGAGGCCGAGCGCGCGCCCGGCACTTACAGCGAGACCTGGGACGGTCGCGACGACAACGGCGTCGCGGTCGGTTCGGGCGTGTACTTCTACAGTTTGCGCGCGGGAACGCAGCAGACCTCGCGACGGATGGTGCTGTTGAAATGACGCGCTTCCTTCGCATCGCGTGCGTTTTGGGCTGGGTGTGCGCAAGCACCGCCGCGCGCGCACAGCTGTCGGTGAGCCCGCAATCGACCGCCGGCTCCTTCGACCAGACCGTGCACGTGGACGTCGTTCTCAGCAACCCCGGTGCACTTCCAATCGACGCCTTCGGCTTCCGACTCGCGTATCCGTCCGCCCTGCTCGATTTCGAATCGGTCGCGGTGGCCGGCACGCTGACGCAGTCGTGGGTTGCCGTTTCGGGCACCGAGACCTCGCCCGGCGTGGTGCAAATCGGCGGCTTCAATCTGACCCCGTTTACCACCGGTGGCGTGCTGTTGCGGATCGCGTTCCACGTCGAAACCAATCTCATCACCAGCGGCACCCTTTCGCTCTCGGATTTCGTCGACGACATCGCGGGTGCGACCACCACCAACGCCACCTTCCAGATCACGGTGGCGGCGGGCGGGGCGGGATTGCTGGGCGAGTATTACAACAACATCGACTTCACCGGTACGCTGCTCCGTCGCGTCGACGCCACCATCAACTTCGACTGGGGACTCGACCCGCCGGATCCGTCCATGGGGACCAACGACTTCTCGATTCGCTGGACCGGCTACGTGAACCCCGCGTTCACGCAAACCTACACCTTCTATACCATCACCGACGACGGCGCGCGCCTGTGGGTGAACAACCAGTTGATCATCGACTTCTGGATCGACCAACCGCCCATCGAGCGCAGCGGCACCATCGCGCTGACCGCCGGGACTCTGGTGTCGATACGAATGGAGATGTACGAACAGGCGGGCGAAGCGGTGGCACAGCTGTCGTGGTCGTCCGCGAGCCAGACCAAGCAGATCATCCCCAACAACCGATTGGTCGCGGACTTGTGCGCCCAGGGCATCGGCGACGTCGACGCCAGCGGATTGCTCACCGCCGCCGACGTCGCGTGCGCGTTCGATGTGTTCCTCGCCAACCAGACCGTGGCGGCGGGGTGCAATTCGCCCAGCACGTCGTGCGAGTTGTCCGCCGCCGACGTCGACTGCAGCGGCTCGGTGACGCCGGCCGACGCGCGCGCGATCGAGCTGCGCATCGCGGCCGGTCTGCCGCCGTCGGCGTGCTTCGCGGCACCCCCCTCGCCCGCACCCTCGCCGCCGTATCAACTTGGTCTCATTCAGCACGTCGTCAACGAAGGCGGGACCCCGCGACTCGAGGTGCTGGTCGCGGTCGAGGACGCGGAGGACCTGGATGCCTTCGGCGCGCGACTGTCGTTTCCCGCCGCGCAAATCCAGTTGCATCGGGTCGAGCATGGCTTTCTCACGACCGGTTGGCAATCCGTCGACGGTCGTCTCATATCGGCGGGCCAGATGGTATTCGGCGGTTTCGATCCGTTCACCACCGCACCCAACGGCACCGCCGACGTGTGCCGTATCTACTTCAACTTTCTGGGAGCACCGGGTACGGTGGCCGGTCTTGTGCTTTCGAATTTCGTCGACGATTTCGTGGGCGCCACGCTGGGAACCGTGACCGCGGTCGACGCCCCGCTGACGGCGACCCACCGCCTGCATCAAAACTATCCCAACCCGTTCAATCCTTCCACCCAGCTGCGCTACGACGTCGCGGGCCGCGACGGCGACCGGGTCCAGGTTCGCATCGCCGTGTACGACGTGCGCGGCGCGCTCGTGCGATCGTTGGTGAACGACACACGCGTGCCCGGATCGTACGTCGCGACCTGGGACGGCCGCGCCGACAACGGCGCGCAGGCGGCATCGGGCGTGTATTTTTGTGCGATGAGTGCCGGCGCCTACCTCGAATCGCGGCGCATGGTGCTGCTCAAGTGACGGGGAAAGAAATGGTGCGAAGGGACGGAATTGAACCGCCGACACAGGGATTTTCAGTCCCTTGCTCTACCAACTGAGCTACCTTCGCACCTGGGAGAAAATCGTTGGAGCCGTCGATCCTAGGCCAAGCCCTACCAGTCGTCAACCCTCGTCGCAAGCCTCTAAGCTCCCCGCTAGGCCATCACGAGATCATTCCTTGCTGGGAACATTCGCGACGCCCCTCGCCAGACGTTTCGCCTTGAGCACCTCGGCTGCGCGACTCAGCGTCATGTTCGAAATAGTCGTGGCGTAATTCTGGCGGAACAGCTTCCACACGTCGTGGAGCGCACAGCTCGCGTGATCGCTGCAGGTGTCGAGTCCGAGCACGCACACCTGCTCCAGGTCGATGGGACCATCGACGGCCTCGATGACTTCGATGACACGCATCTGGTCGCTGGGACGGGCGAGCTGATACCCTCCTCCGGGGCCCTTGGTCGAGCGGACGAGCCCGCGACCGCGAAGGGAATGGAGGATCTTGGCGAGTGTGGGATGGGGGGCGCCCGCCGCCTCGGCGATCTCGCGCACGAGAACGGGTCGATTCGCGTCCCTTTCGGCGAGGTAAATCAGGGCCCGAAGGGCATGCTGGCAGGTCGGTGAGTGAATCATGTGAGCCTTTTCAAATAATACCTGGTCCGCTACTCCACTATACCTCCAGTTTGGCCCCTCGTCCAGCGGCATTATACGAAGGGCCCGTTTGCCGGGCCCTTCATCTCAACTCTGCGAACTCGGTCCGTCCGGCGGGTCTATCGCGCACCTTCCCCGGCGCTCGTGTGCCGCGTCGCCACGCCGGCGGGTGTGGGCAACGTACCGTCGATGTACTGCTGCGCCGACGTCAAAAGGCTGCGGATGTACCTGCGGTTGTGAACGCCGCGGCTGCGGTCTTCGATCGCCAGCAAGTAGTTCCACACTGCGCCCGCGGAATCGCTCGACGTCGTCGCGGTGCGCGGCAACCCCGTACCCGCACTCACTAGGCCGGCGCTCACGAGCTCGGTGCGCAGGTTCGCCACCAGCGTGTCGATCTCGGTCTGCACGCCTTGATAGTCGAAATCATCCATGTCGCCGTGGCACGCGAAACATGCCCCGGTATTGATGAGCTCCTCCGTCCCATCGTCAAACGCCATGTTGAACGAGTGGCCGCCGACGCGCAGGTTCTCCGTCACCTTCATGTGGCAATCGAGACATCCGTCTTCGGTGGCGAGCTTGTGGTTGGTTTGCTCGTAGGTAAACCCAGGATATTCGTAGCCGTTGGTGCCGGTGAGCATGTCGGTCTGCGGTCCGTGGTGCGGTCCCCATCGACTGGTCAGGTTCACGCGCCCGGAGGGTGTAGTGACGTACGTGTTCACGTCGCGGCGCGACTGGTGGCACGCGGTGCACATGTTGCCGTCGTGGTGGTCGAACATGACGCCGTTCGCGAGCGGATAGGGATCCTCGAGACGGCGCGACAGGTTTCCGTTGGTGTGCGGCGCGTGACACGTGAAGCAGTGGATGGCGGTGGGATTCGTGAGGCCGGTCGGGATCACACCGGTCTCGATGCGTTGAATGAATCCCTCGCTGGTGTGACAGCCGCTGCACGGGTCGTTGGGCTCGGTGACGTGCGTTCCGCTCGCGTGCACGGAGAACGCGTACTGCTGTTCCGCCGCCACAACTTCCGTGCTCTGGTCCGAGTGACAGTTGAAGCAGGAAGCCGGCTCGACCGTTTCCTCCACGGTCGTCACCGTGCGGTCGCACGCCGCCAGCAACACGGCAACCGCTGCCCATCCCAAGAGTTCGAATCGTCTCATCGTGCAAACCTCCTGCGGCCGTCGTGTCCGCGGCCACGCTCTTATTATTCGGTCGAAAATGCGTACCCAAAGTCGATCCACACCACGTTGGCGGTGTAGAACCGACCCGCAACCAGAAAGTCGTCGTAGTTGTAGACGTTGTATTTGATTTTGGCGTCGTACGCCTTGACGAAGGAGTAGCCGAGCTCGAAGGAGAGAATCGACTTCTCGATGTCCATGTCTTCCTCGGCCGTGATGAAGTGGACGGCGGCGGCGGCGCGGATGCGCTCGTAGACGTCGAGGTCGATGCGCCCGGTGACGAACTGGCTCGTTACGTGATACTCGGTGCCGGTCGCGTTGTCGTAGTCGTCGTCCGCGAAGCGATAGTCGACCGACAGCGTGCTGGCTACCACACCCGTCTCCCCAAAGTGCTCGTACTTGTAGCTCCCGTACACCGACACGGCCAGCCCTTCCGCCTGCGCGCCGATGTCGGGCATGTTGCGGGTTCGTTCGGCCACGCGCCCCCCGACGGTGACCCCGCCCATCGGGCGCGCGTCGACGCTCACCTCTGCGCGCGCGTACTCGGTGTCGCGCAAGAGAGTCTGGTCCTCTTCGTCGTCCTTGTCGCGCGTCGAGTACGCTACGCGTCCGGAGATCTTCTGCTCCGGGTGGCGGAGCGAAAGCGCCGCACGGATGTTGTCGTACGTCGTCACCGAACGATCGTCGTCCCACGCCTCCCAGCCGTAACCGCCCGAAACCGTTGCGAAGCGCCACCGATACTCGGCATCGAAATCGTTGATCCAACGATCGGTCTGGTTGTGCGCGGAATGATCCTCCACCTGCGCGCCGTAGAAGCGGTACTTGAGCCGCAGCGGACGCCACGGCGCGGCCACGCCGGTGTATTGGACCGTCATCATGTCGTACGAGACGCCCGACGCGGGCAGCTCGCTCTTTCCCACCGAGCCGCGCACGACGTGGGTGAGGCGGTCGAAAATGATGCCGGGGAGTTTGAGATTCGCCGAGAGCACGGTGCCGTCGCGCTCGTTGCGCGGGTCCAGTCCGTCGGTGAGCGCAACGCCGTCGTACGCGAAGGTCCCCCCCACGCCCGATCCGTGGTTCGCCTGTACCTGCGCGCGCCAGCGATTCAAGTTCGAGTCATAGGCGTTGCCGATCGCGCTCTCGACCCCGGCGGGAAATCCGATGCGGTCGCCGCGGCGCGTCTGCAAGTTGTAGTCGCCCGACACCCACAGCCACCGGCGCGGCGTCAGCGACAGCGTCGACCACCAATCGCGCCGCGTCGCCAGCACCGAGCCCGAGGGATCGAACACGTAGTCGCTCTCGTCGTAACGCGATCGAAAGCGGCCCGTTCCCGTGCGCCGAAAGTCGAGGCTCGCGCGCCTGCCGTCGAGGGTCAGGTTGTCGCCGTCAACGTAGAGGTGCGTGTTGCGGTCGAAGCGGCCTGTCAATCGAAAGCGAGTGATGGTGACCCCCTCGTGCACGTTGAAGGTCTCTTGCATGGCCGACATGTCACCCGTCTCGTCCTTGATCACGCCCCCGACCCGCAGGTCGCCCTCCCACACCGAAGTCGAGTCGGCGTGCACCCGAACGGGTACCACCGCTGCGCACACCAACAGACACCACGTCGCGATACGCATTTCAGTACGCGTGGCACCCCGCCACGAAGCATCCTTGCGCCACGAGCCCGGGATCCAAGAGGTTCTGGTTGTCGTACGATCCGTGCACGTCGACGTGACAGTCGTTGCACGGCACTCCGGCCCACTGCGATCCGTGTTGGGAGTTGAACTGGTGCTTCGGCACCACGTGGCACTGCGAGCACAGCGCGAAGTCCGGCGATTGATAGCTCTGCTTGAGCAAGCGCGGATTCGGCGCGCCGTGCGGCGCGTGGCAATTGAGGCAGCCGCCCTCCTCGGTCGAATAGTCGACGGCGGCGGCGTGCTCGAACGGGAACGGTCCTTCGAACATCGCGTGGCACAATGTGCACGTCTCCGACGGACCGCTCGGCACGTGCTGCTTGGCGCTCTGCGCCACCGACTGATGGCAATCGCTGCAGCGCACCACGCCTTCAATTACTGGGTGGTGCGTGGGCATCGCGAAGTCGGCCTTCTGCGTCGCGTGGCACGAGAAGCACAGCTGCGGCTCTTCGTCGACCAGCAGGCCGGCGTGCGGCGTGGCGTCGTGCACGCGGTGGCACGACGCGCACGCGAGGCCCGCGTCGCGGTGCGGATCGCGCTCGAAGAGATTGAGCGCGTGCGCGTCGGCGTGGCAGTCGGTGCATCGAGAAATGAGCGAGTCGGCGGAACTCTGTTCGGGATTGAACGCGGGGTTCTCTTCGGGCTCGTCGAGGTGCGCGGGCGGCGTGCCGGCGTGACAGCTCATGCACGAGACAACGCCGTGCGCTACCACGTCGTGGGCGGTCCCGACCAGTGCAGCAGCATCGGTGTCGTGGCACTCTATGCACGCCGCATCATCGAGGTGGGCGCTTTCGACGGTGGGAATGGCCGCGCGATACGTGAATCCCAACAACAATCCCACAGCCACCACCAACCCGATCGGAGCGACATGACGGGGGACGTTTCGCATCGCACGTCGAGCATATTCGCGTTCCGCGCGCGCTTGCAATCTCGCTGCGGCCACTTTCGCGATAGTGGAATTGATTTCTTCTGTTCCACTAATCGCGCAAGCGTTGACTCGCGACCGCGCGCGTCCGTATAGTCGACATCGACGGCGCGACACGGGCGCACATTGACACGTTCTGCGGAGGTTTCCATGAATCGCTCACACGCATCGGTGATTGTTCTCTTCTTGGTCATCGCAGTAGCGGTCGCCGGAGTGCTGCGACCGGCTCGCGGCGAGGACGCCCGGGGTCTGACAATTTTCAAGAAGAGCGGTTGCAACGAGTGCCACGTCATTTCGGCTTTGGGCGTCGAGAAAGAGACCAAGAAGAAGACCGACGAGCCGGCGGCGGCCGACGCGGACAGCAAGAAGAAGAAGAAGGATCCGCCCGATCTCTCGGGCGTCGGGCTCGAGCACGAGGCCAAGTGGATCAGCGCCTACCTGAACAAAGAGGAGGCGAAGGACGGCGAGAAGCACGAGAAGCGCTTCAAGGGCAGTGAGGCCGATCGGCGCACACTGGCCATGTGGCTGGCATCGCTCAAGACGGAAGTGAAGAAGGCACCCGCCGGCGAGAAGCCCGCGGCGGAGGAAAAACCCACGGGCGATTCCAAGACCGACGGATAGCGTCTCGCGATGTGGCTCAGTGTTCTATTGGCCGCGGTCGGATTGGCGCTCGTCATCGCTGTTATGCGCGCGGGTGCCCTGCGGGCCGCTCCCGGTTGGCGAACGCTCGCGTTCGTCGCGTTCTGCGCGCTTCCGGTGTTGTTTGCCGCATCAGCTATTCAGGCCAATCTTAGTCACATGAAGCGCGTCAAGTTCTGCGGGAGCTGCCACGTCATGCAGAACCACGTCGCGTCGTTGACGTACGACGACGATGAGCCGCTGGCGTCCGTTCACTACCGCAACAACTACGTCGAGCAGGACCACGCGTGCTACAGCTGTCACGTGAGCTACGCGATGTTCGGCAACGTGCGCGCCAAGGCGAACGGGCTGCGGCACGTATGGGCCTTCGTGACCGAGAAAGACCACGCCAAGATCGAGCTGTACCAGCCGTACGACAACGACAACTGTCTGCACTGCCACGGATCCTCGCAGCGCTTCCTCGAAGTCGAAGAGCACGTCGAGGAAGATGCGTTCGTCGCGCGGGTGGAGTCGGGAGAGCTCTCGTGCCTCGCCGCCGGCTGCCACGACGAGGGACACTATTGGGACGGCAAGTACGACGACGGGGCTGCGAGTGACGACGCGTGGGACGACGCGGATCCGGATTCGACGCAGGAGACCAACGATGGCGACCGGTAGCGAGCAACCCGCCACACGGTTACGCGCCGCGACCGCGTGCCTGGTGGCCGGGTACGCGGTGCTGCTCTCGACCTTCGTGTTGCGACACCCGGTCGCATTGACGGTGCTGATTCCGCTTGGCGGTCTGTTGGTCGCGTGCGGTGTCGCGCTGTGGCTGCGCGCAGTGGTGACGGAGGCGCGCTCCAAAGACATGGTGTAAGGAGCAACCACAAGGACGACAAACACGAAGCCGCGGGAGCGTAATACTCCCGCGGCTTTTTTCGCGCCGTCGGGTGGAAACTCCGGCGCGTCGCACCAAACGCGGCGGGGACGGCGGGGTTGCCGGGCCGGCCGTGGGCCGGGAAGCCACCCCGCGGCCCCGCAGGAACTAGTTCGCCACGGGCTCCAACAGTCCCGTGATCTTGTCGATCAAACCTTCCAGGTCGAACGGCTTGTACAAGCACGCGTCCGCCTTGGACCACGTCGACACGAACTCTTCGCGCATTGCGTTGTCGAGCTTGCGTGCGGTGATGAGGAGAATCTTGAAGGCCGCAATCTCGTTGCGCGCCATTTCGTCTTTCAGCACGCGAGAGACTTCATAGCCGTTCTTGGCCGGCAGCATCACGTCCAATACCATGATGGCGTAGTGCCCCGAGCGCGCCTTGGTGAGCGCGGTCGCACCGTCGTAGGCGACGTCCACTTTGAAGCCGCGCATCTCCAGGCTGTACTTGACCGTGTCCACGATATCTTGCTCGTCGTCGACGAGCAGCACACGCAACTGATCCATCTCTACTCCTCGTTCTCCACGTGCAACGTGGTCTCCATGGCCGGCAGTATCGCAACCGTTTCCGCGTTTCCTTCGCGCGCGATGTGGGCGCACGCGCGACCCATGCGCGCCGCCGCACGATGGAGCGACTGCGCGAATTCGTCGGCGTCTTCGACTCGGCACCATCCCACCACGAAGCCGTTCATCCCCCACGCGCACTCGTCGGCGCGAATGAGCGGGTCACCGAGCGCCTGCGACGGATCGTCGTCGCGACCCGACAGCGGGACGATCGCGACTGCCAGGTCATCGTCGAGGGGCCACACCAGCATGCGGCGCGACTCGTAGGTCGACGCGATGGGGTCGACGCGGTTCGTTCCCGGCCACGTCTGCGCCAAGTCGTCCCAGCTTTCGCCGGTCGCCTTGCCCAGTGCCGCCACCGCCAGCTCGCACCCCGCGCGCCGCCAGCGACGCGCGCAATCCGACGCGATACGGAGACGCGAGAGCAAGCGCGCGGTCTCTTCGTCCTCGGGGATGAAAACGCTCGCGATGGTGCCTTCGCCCAAGCTGCTCTCGACGCGCATCCAGCCGTCGTGGGCTTCGGCGATCGCGCGCGAGATGTGGAGACCCAGGTGCGTCCCTCCCGCATCGCGAGCGGCGGAGAACCCGAATGGCGCCTCGGCGTCCGCGCCGGCGTGATACCGATCGAACAGGTGCGCAAGGACGTCGGGCGTCATTCCCAGGCCGCGGTCTTCGACGTCGATTCTGACCAGTCGTGGTTTTCCCACCACGTCCCACGGGACCAGGCGCATGTCTTCTTCCATCGACTCGACGCCGGCGCGCGAGGAGCGCACGGTGACGACGTCGCCGTCGGGCGAAAAGCGCGCGGCGTTTCCGATCAAGTTCAAGAGCACGATTTCCGCGCCGTCGCGGTCGACGAACGCGTGTGCGCCCCCATCGGCTACCTCGTACTCGAAGCGCGGACACTTGTGGGGATGGAGCCCGCGGTACTCGTCGATGACCGCGCTGACGAGCTCGTTCGCCGGCACTTCCGCGCGCGACGCGGGCCTCGCACCCGCGTAGTGGCGCGATACGTTCAACACCCCGTCGACGAAGCGCGCCAGCCGGCGCGCGCTGCGATCGAAGGCACCCAGCATGCGCCGGTGCGGTTCCGGAAAACTCGCCGACGGGTCCTTGATGAGGGCGTCGAGCGCGCTACGCATCGCAGCCAGCGGGTTCTTGATCTCGTGCGCGACCGCGGCCACGGCGTCGTCGTTCCACAGCTCGCGCGCGAGGCGCTCGGTGGGCGATCGAAAATGGAGCAGGGCTGCATTTCCCGGCAGCGGCTCGACGTCGACCACGATGCCGAGGTCGCGACCGTCGCGCGCGTACAGCGGTTGCGAGCGCACCACGAGACGGCGACGCACCAGGTCGAGCACGCCGTTGCCCACGATGGAAGCGCTTCCCGCGCTGCCATCGGCGAGTGCACCCGCGTCGAACAGCCCCGCGTCCTGCGCGATGTCGAGAAAGCGGATGGCGGACGCATTGGCTGCGTGCACGTCGCCCGCGGTGTCGACCACCACGAGCGGATCGGGCACGGCGTCGAAGATTTGGGTATAGAGATTCTCTTCGTTCATGACCGGTTCGGGAGCACCGCCAAGGCGGTTTGCGCCCGGCGAGGGACTGGGCGCAAGCGATATGCCCGGATCGCACGATTCCTTAGGGAACGATCGCAGCGCTAACTCCGATAACTAGTTACAGTCGTACCTTCGAGCGATGGCAGAGGCTGACGACGTGAGCGAGGCGGTCAAGAACGGCCCACCTGGAAAGTTTCGAGACGCCGCGGCGCAGCGTTACGAGTCCTTGCGACGATCGCCTGAGCGGTGGCGGCGTTCGCGTCGTGCGCGGCGATCGCTGTTCGCTGCCGCCGGGAATGAGATGGCGAGGATCGTCTTCCACGACGGCGACGAGCGCACCGTGATCTCCCCCGCGTGGCGTTGAATGATGTCGCCGGCGACCGACATCGCGGCGCGCGGGTCGCTGTCTCCCGGTGCCGCGGCGAACGGCATGAACAGACGCGACAAGAGCGACCCGTCCACGGTGCCGGCCGTGTCGGCGATCAACACCACCGCCCTGTCGGCGGTCGCCGTGCACTCGATGAGCGCCTTGTCGCCCTTCGACACGTGGCCGGCCAAAATACCGAGAATGCTCCCAAGCGCGCGCGCGATGCTCTCGCGATTCATGAGCAGCACGGGCCCCCGCTCGGGGGCGCGCAGCTTGACATCGACGCCCGCGGCGCGCACCGGCCCCGCCCATTCCTCCGCCACCGATCGCACCAGCGCGAACAGATCCACCAACTCGAGCGAGTCGCGCTGAGAAGCCTGATCCAAGTCGAATGCATCCGCTTCGGACTGAATGCGGGTCAGGAGCTCTCGCGCAGACGCCACCCTTATTCCCAGCGATTCCTTCCCCGCCAGCGTTCGCGTCACGTCGCGCAGCTGCGACACGACCGCGTCGTGGTGCTCCTCCACACTCTGGCGGGAGCGCGTGGTCGCGCGCTCGCGGAACCAATTGGACTGCACCTCGTCGAACATGCGCTGCGTGCGTCGCACTTGCTCCGCCTTGTACAGCGAGTCCAAACGCTCGGCGATCATGCCGGCGCACAGCTCGAAGAAGAGCCGGTCGCGGGCCGAGAACTCGCCCGCGTCGCGCCCGGTCGGATAACCCTCCGCGTACACGGCCATGGCGCCCAGGCACTCGCCGCCCGCCAAGAGCGGCAGCGCGAAAAAGTACCGCACCGAGCGCGCGGCGGCCTCGTTCAAGAGGGGATGGGTGGCGTCCCCGCGCACCGGCTTCATCGAGCCCGCGGCGCGGTCCATGATGTCGTCGAAGCAGTCTGTGATGGAGACGTCGGTGTCGCGATCCGTAGCCTCGACGTCGTCGACCGTCTTCACGTGCGTCACCTTTTTGCGCAGCGGATCCTTGAGCAGTGCGCCCGTGCCGCCCACCGCGCGCGCCGTCATCGAGAGCAGCGCGGAGATCGCGTCTCCGAAGCGCTTGGTGTCTTCAACCGACGCCAACGCGTCTTGGAGCTTGCGCAGCACGCGGAACTTCCTCGAGTTGTCGGCGGATTCGTAGAGCCGGTCGATCGCGGTCGCGGCCTGCTGCGACATGCTGTACACCAGCGAGATGTCTTCGACCCCGATGGGGCGCTCCGCGTCTCCGTTGTCGGCCACCAGCACCGCGCTGACGACACCGCGCACGCGCAACGGAATGGCGACGTACGCGGCGGACGCGAAGAAGTCGAAGAATGGGTCGCTCGTGAACTCTCCCAGGCGCCGGTCGGCGAGGACCGGAATCCCGGTGTTCACGGCCTTGGCGGCACCGCACGCGTGCCAGTCGAGCGGCACCGTGAAGGTCCGCACCTTGAGCGTCAGGTCGCAGGTGTCGATGCGCTGCGTGCGCTCCACCACGCGGCGTGCCAGGCTCTCGAAGCTCGCGGATTCGGGGACGACTTCTTCCCCGGGCGATTGCTCGGCGCCGAGGTGTCCCCGCAGCATGCGTGCGCGCTCGTCGACCAGGAGCAGACACGCGCGGCGCACGCCGATGGTCCGCCACGCGGTACAAAACGCGAGCAACATTTGGTGGATGCGCCCCACGTTGTCCGCGTCGGGGATGACTTGGATCATCCTCAAGAGCGAGGACAGCTCGGCGACGGTGATGTGGGATCGTTCCATGGGTTGGGATGGCGGCCGGCCGCGTCCGGACGGCACAATTGCCGGGCCGGGATCGCAATCTTCGTGCCACGCAGGCGCGGGCTTGGGGCGGAGGAATCGAGCGGGGTCCGAAGACTAAGCCCGCACGGCGCGGCGGTGGTGCTTTTCGTACAGGAGGTGGACGATGCCGTCGGAGAGGCCGACTTCGGGGACGTAGATGGTGCCGATCTTCCCCCACTTCATCACGGACAGATAGACATCGGCCGCGTAGCCGATCACATCGGCGCGATCGGGGCGCAAGCCCAGGGTCACGATGCGTTCTTCGAGCGAGTACGACTTGACGAGCGCGTGTATCTCGCGCACCTGCGCGTAGGACAGCGGGCGGCCCTGCTTGACGCGCGCGAGCTTGAAGATGGTGTTGATGTTGCCGCCGCTCCCGATGGCCGTCATGGCGCCGTACTCCGCGCGGTGCCGCTTGACCCACGTCTTTAGAGAGTCGAGCGCTCGCTCGCTGGCGCGGCCCTGCAGCATGCGCACCGTGCCCACCGGGAACGAGTTCCCGCCGACGCGGCGCCCGCGCGCGATCAGGGTCACTTCCGTGCTTCCGCCGCCCACGTCGACGTAGAGATAGTTCTTGGCGGGATCGAGACGGGTCTCGATGTGGTTGGCGTAGATGATTTCCGCCTCTCGCGCGCCCTCGATGACCTGGATCGACATGTCGGCGGCCTTGCGCACGCGCAGCACCACGTCGCGCGCGTTCTTCGCCTCGCGCATTGCACTGGTGGCGTAGGCGGCGAAATCGAGTGCGGGATAGGCGGCGATGAGGTGGCGAAAACCGATCATGGTTTCGACCAATCGCCGCGACTTCTCTTCGGAGATGATGCCGGTACGAAACGTGTCGTCGCCCAAGCGCAACGGCATGCGCACGAGCACCTCTTTCTTGAACAGGGGCTCGTCCGATTCTTCGATCACGCGCGCCAGCAGCAAACGCACCGCGTTGCTGCCGATGTCGATGGCCGCGAACTTCATGCGCGCGACCTGGCGCGCCGCTTGTTGCCGGTACCTCCGGCGGCGCGACGCGGCCCCTTGGCAGCCTTCTTGGCCCCGCGCGGTGTGATGGGACGAGCGAGCCCCCGCCCCGGTTTCTTCTCGGCGTTGGCGGCCGCGAACGGGCGCACCGCTCGCGCGAGCCGCGCGCTCGCGCGCGCGACCGACTTGACGACGTCGCGATTTTCCGGAACCCCGAATCCTCGCACCGCCGCGAACACGGCGCTGCGAATCTCCATCGCGAGGCGGTCGATCAAGTCCTCCTCGATTCGCTTCTGAACCTCGGGCGCGGGAGGCCGCTCGAACGCGGCCAGGACACCGTCCCCCGAAGAGATGGCATCCCAGCGGCCCTGGTCGAAGTCGATCGCCACCACACCCGCCTTCGGAATCAGCTCCCGGAAGCCCGGCACCAAGTACGAGGCGAATTCGGAGAACGAAGGGTCGTGGCCGAACACCATCACGGTATTGTGGGCGTGGTCGAATTCGCGGACGATGTGCAGGAACTCCTCGGGCAGGAGTCCGCCGTAGAGTTGCTCGCGAATCACCACGCGCTCGTCGGGTACCGCGAGACGCTCCGCGAAGGCGCGCGCTGTTTCCAGCGCGCGATCGGCCGGGCTCGTCACGATGAGATCGGGCACACCCAGAGTGCCGGCGACACGGTCTGCCATGATGGCCGCTTCGCGCCGGCCGCGTTTCTTCAATCGCCGGTGGAAATCAGAACCCTTCGGACCCACCTCGACCGCCGTCGCATGGCGGACCAACACCAATCGCTTCATGTTGCCCTCCGTAGGTTAATCACGCATTGAGCACGCGCTCGAACACCCGCGCCTGCTTCCTTTCCGCCAGCGCGAGCAGACGCCGCGTCGAGCGACGCCTCGCCTTCGTCCGCTGCCCCTCGAGCCGCGCCATCACGGCGCCGAGTGCTGCGGCGCGTGCAACCGCCTCCAGCGATCCGCCCTGGGTCGCGCGCGCGAGCCGGTCGAGGGTTGCAATCTGAACGTTCGCGTCGTGAAACTCTCCCAGCGCGTCCTGCAAGCGCTCTACCGCCGCGATCGCTTCCTCGGCATCGCCGCCCAACGGACGGGCGAAGAACTCCATGAGGTAGCGGAGTCGCTTGCTTTGAACGCGAGCCCGATGCAGCGCCGCATCGTCGAGGGTGTCGACCGAAGCGGCGATGGTCCGCAGCCGGGCGTATCGTTTCGTGATGGCCGCGAGCGCCACCGGTAACGCGGGCTCGTCCGCGCCCACACCGGCGGGCCGGCCGGTCGCCAGCCCGGCCAGGGCGCGCTTCCAATCCCGTTTCAAGTTTGCGTAGCTGCGGGACGCGAGCGCGCGCAATAATTCTTCGCGCGCGGCCTCGCACTCGCTGGCGAGCGACGCGATCACCGATTCGATTCCGCCGGGAAACGCGGACGGAACCCAGCGAGCATACTCGACCGCGCGGCTGAGTTGAACATCCAAGTCGCGCACGCGGCCGGTGGGCGCCGACAAGGCCGCGAAGCCCGATCGAAAGGCGCGCGTTTCCTCGGCGGAGAAGACGCTTGCGAGCTCGCGCAGTCCGGTGCGCGTGCGCCTGAGCGCCACGCGATAATCGTGCAGAAACTCGGGGTCGACACCCTTGCGAACCCCGGGCTCGTTGCGGACCATGGTGGCGAACAGACCCGGCAGCACCGCGATGGCCGCCGCCCGCACGGTGGCGTCGCGATCGATGCGCGGGCGCGGCGCCGGCCGGTAGCGCGCGACGTCGCGCCCCGCGGCAACCAACAGCCGGTCCGGCCACGGCCGGGTCGTGGGTCGGTAGCCCGCCGCCGCCAGCGCCGAGCGAAGCGTCACCGCCGTCTTCGTTCGTCTCGCTTCTTTGGGAGTGGTGACGAATACTGCGTTGATGGTTCGAGAGCCGCCGCCGCGGCGAACCGATACTGCTTCGAATCGCAAGCGCGCGACCAAAACCCCGGCGGCATCGCGCGCCACCGCTTCGCGCGAGACCACCCGCGCGCGCATGGTCTCCTCCAGGACGCGGGGCTCGACCACGCTCGCGACGCGCTCGCGCAACTCGCTCGGCAACAGATCGCGCGCGAAGCGCGGGCCGTCGGGCTGGGCCCAGCTGCCTTGTACCACGGTCTCCGAGGTCGACGCGTCGCGCAGCGACACTTGGTCGCCCACCGCCATCAACTCGAGTCCCGCGCGATAAAGGCGCCCGTCGAAAGTATCGTGGTAGATGCGCGTCGCGCGCGCGACGGGCTCGGGCCGAACACGGAAGGCACGGGAGAGGGCGCGCTCCGCGTCTCGGGCGTGGCGACCGCGACCTGCTACGAAGAGCTCAACCTCACGCATCCGCGACGCGGTGCCTCGCGGCCCGCGATAACCACCGGTAGATGTCGACCTGCGCGCGATGGTTGCGCGGGCCGCGCCGGTACTGATTGTCCTGGGCTTCGTTGATCACCCGCGCCTTGGCGGTGTCGCGCAGCTGGACGTTGAAATAATAGCGCAGCTCGGCGCGCACGGCGTCGTCGTAGACCGGGACGGCGACTTCGACACGAAAGTCCAGGTTGCGCGTCATCCAGTCGCCCGAGCTGAGGTAGCACCGCTCGTTGCCGCCGTTGGCGAAGAAAAAGATGCGGGAATGCTCCAAGTAGCGGTCGATGATGCTCACCACTTCGATGTTCTCGCTGGCACCGGCCAGGCCCGGGATCAGCGAGCAGATGCCGCGAACGATGAGACGGATCTTCACGCCCGCGCGGCTGGCGTCGTACAGCAAGTTGATCAGCTCCAGGTCGACCAGGGAGTTGAGCTTCACGTCGATGTAGGCCGTCTTGCCCGCGTGTGCGTTCTTGATCTCGCGACGGATGAGCTTTTGCAACATCTTGCGCATGTCGAACGGGGACACCATGATGTCGTGGTACTGGTGCGTGCGGTAGTTGGTTTCCAGAAAGTCGAACAGCTTGCGGAGCTCCGCGGTGACGCGCTCGTTGCTCGTCATCAGGATGTGATCCGCATACACGCGCGCGGTTCCCTCGTTGAAGTTGCCGGTCCCCACCAGCGCGTAGTCGACCAACTTCCCTTCTTCCTTGCGCGTGATCAGCGCCACCTTGGCGTGCACCTTGAGACCCGGAACGCCCCCGATCAGGCGTGCGCCCTCGTCCTCCAGCGCCCGCGTCCACCGAATGTTGGCCTCCTCGTCGAAGCGCGCCTGCAGCTCGAACAGGACCGTTACCTTCTTGCCGTTGCGCACAGCATTAATGAGCGAATTGACGATATGCGAGTCGGATGCCACGCGATACAGCGTCATGCTGATCGACTTCACCCTGGGGTCGATGGCGGCCTCGCGCAGCATGTCGCTGACGTGATGGAACGATTGGTAGGGCAGGTGCAGCAGCACGTCCTGCTTGCGAACAACGGACAGAACGCTGGTGGTCTTGGTGAGCGCGGGGTGGTGCAAGGGCGGCTGCGGCTCGTACTCGATGCGCGGCCCGATCACGTTGGGAAACGACACGAAGTCGCGCGCGTTGTGGTAGCGACCGCCGGCGATCACGTTGTCGAGCTTGCGCAGGTTCGCCCTCTTCATGATGAAGTCGAGCAGGTCCTTGGGCAGCTCCCGGTCGTAGACGAAGCGAACCGGCAGGCCTTCCTTGCGCTTCTTTAGAGATCTCGAAAGCTTGTCCATCAGGCTCATGGTCACGTCGTCGTCGATTTCGATCTCCGCGTCGCGGGTGAGCTTGATGGTGTACGCATCGGCGCTGTCGATTTCGAAGATCGAGAACACGTCCTTGAGCCCAAAACGGATCACGTCATCGAGCATGATCACGTAGCGCTTGTCGCCCACGTTGGGCAGGACCAGGAAGCGCGGCAGCCGGTCGGTCGCAACCTCGATCAGCGCGTGCCGCGGTTTGGCGCCGTTCTGTTTCGACTCCAGGCGCACCGCCAAATAGATGACGCCGTTTTTCAGGTAAGGAAACTCGGGCAGCGTGTCGAGAATCACCGGCACCAGGGACGGGCGAACCGATTCATCGAAGTAGCGCTGCACGAACTCGTGGTGCTCGGGGAGAATGTGGCGCTCGTCGATCAGAAGTACGTTTTCCTTCTCGAGCGCGGCGCGAACTTCCGCGAACACGCGGTCGAAGCGCCCGCGCTGGTCGACCACCAGCTCGTGGATCTGCTTGAGCACTCGCCGGGGGCTGCCCCCGTAGATCATCTTGTTGGAATCGATGCCGGCGTCGACCATGCGCTGGAGGGTGGCCACACGCACGCGGAAAAACTCTTCCAGGTTGGAAGAAAAGATCCCGATGAACTTGAGACGCTCGACTAGCGGGACGGACGGATCCGACGCCTCTTGGAGGACGCGGTCGTTGAACGAAAGCCAACTGATCTCGCGGTTGATGACATCGCGCCGCGGCACAAGAAAACCTCGCTATGGAGTCGCCGCACGGGCTTGGAAATTTGCCCGCGAAGGAGACGTGGCTCGAAGATGAAATACACCAAAACGCAGCCCACGCGCTGACCGAACCTATGCAACTGTAACGAATTAAGTCGCTTCTGTCAAGTTGGCGCGCTTACACATCGTATCCGCGCGGGTGAGCACTTCGCCACGCGTAGGCGGAGCGCACAATCTGGTCCAAATCGCTGCAACGACGCGACCAGCGCAGGACTTGTGCGGCCATTCGAGACGACGCGAGCAACGCCGGCGGATCGCCCGCGCGACGCGCCCCGGGCTCGATGCGAACGGGGCGGCCGGTCACGCGCTCGACAGCTTTGATCACTTCGAGCACGGTGAATCCGACTTCGCTTCCGAGATTCAGCGCGCCCGCGAAGCCGCTCGCCATCGCGTCGAGCGCCAACACGTGCGCGTCGGCCAAATCGGAGACGTGGATGTAATCGCGCAAACAGGTGCCGTCGCGCGTCGGGTAGTCGTTCCCGAACACGGTGACGGAGGCGCGCGCGCCCAGTGCGGCGTCGAGGACGATGGGTATCAAATGCGATTCGGGACGGTGATCCTCACCGCGCGCGTCGGTCGCCCCGCCCGCGTTGAAGTAGCGCAGCGCCACATATGCGAGCTTCGATGCCGTGCGCGAAAGTTCCAGCACGCGCTCGATGGTGAGCTTGCTCCAGCCGTACGGATTTTCGGGCGCGCACGGGGCAGTCTCTTCGATGGGAAGCGCGGCCGGGGTTCCGTACACCGCGGCGGTGGACGAAAACACGATGCGCCCCACACCGGCCTTTTCCATGGCGCGCAAGAGCGACACGGTGCCGCCCACGTTGTTGTCGAAGTAGTCCAGTGGGCGCTGCACGGATTCCGCCACCACGCTGGAGGCGGCGAAGTGGAGTACCGCGTCGGTCTTCGAATCCAACCCGCGCGCCAGCGCCGATGGGTCGCGAATGTCGCCTTCCACCCAGCGCGCGCCGGAGGGTACCGCCGCGCGATGACCGGTCGACAGGTTGTCGAGCACGCACACCTCGTGGCCGCGCGCGATCAGCGCCTCCGAGACCACGGAACCGATGTAGCCCGCGCCCCCGGTGACCAGGAGTCTCACGAATTCCTCCGCTTCTGCGCGCCGAGAAACCGGCGCAAGTAATCCGCGGTGTGCGATCCCGTCGCCTTGGAGACCTCGAGCGGCGTGCCGCTTGCGACCACACGCCCCCCTTCGGCCCCACCCTCGGGGCCCAAGTCGACCACCCAATCCGATTGGGCGATCACTTGCAAGTTGTGCTCCACCACCACCACTGTGTTGCCGCGCTCGACCAACTCGCGCAGCACGCGGATCAATACCGCGACGTCGGACACGTGGAGTCCGGTGGTGGGCTCGTCGAGGATGTAGACGAAGCCGCCTTCCACGTTCTCCGACAGCTCGCGCGCGATCTTGATGCGCTGCGATTCGCCACCCGAAAGCGTGGTCGAAGGCTGGCCGAGCCGCAGGTACCCGAGCCCGACCTTATCCAGCACGCCCAATTTTTGCACCAGCTCGCGATGGTCCGCGAAATGGCGCATCGCATCGGTGACGGTTAGCTCCAGGACTTGGGCCAGATTGAGGCCGTTGTACGTGATTTCGAGCGTCTCGGCGTTGAAGCGTTTGCCGTCGCACTCGCTGCAGCGCACGAACATGTCGGCCATGAAGTGCATCTCGACGCGTTCGAACCCCATGCCTTGGCAGCGCGCGCAGCGCCCGCCCGCCATGTTGAAGCTGAAGCGCCCCGCCGTGTAACCGCGGCGCACCGCCTTCTTTTGCGCGGCGAAGACTTCGCGGATGAGCACGAAGGCCTTGATGTAGGTCACCGGGTTGGAGCGCGGCGTCTTTCCGATCGGGGCCTGATCCACCATCAGCACACCGCGCACCGCCTTCGCACCCTCGAGTGCACGATACGACGCCGACGGGTGGCCGTTGCGCGCACGCAGCGCGTCGTACAGCACGTCGCACACGAGCGTGCTCTTGCCCGAGCCCGATACGCCGGTGACACTCGTGAACAACGACAACGGCAGCGCCACGTCCGCATCGCGAACATTGTGCTCACGCACCCCGCGCAGCACGATGAAATCCTTGGGTACGCGCGCGACGGCGCGCGGCGCACTCGGGGGTCCTTCGCGAAGGAATCGTAGCGTTCCGGGAGCGACCTCGGTGGGTGGCCCTTGATACACGACGCTCCCCCCGCCTTCTCCCGCCCCGGGTCCCAGATCGACCACGTGATCCGCCGCGCGAATGATATCCAGGTCGTGCTCCACGACTACGACCGTGTTGCCGCGCGCACGCAAATCGGACAGCACGCGCACCAAGCGGTCGGTGTCGCGCGGGTGCAGGCCGACACTGGGCTCGTCGAGTACGTACAGCACGTCGAGCAGGCTGGAACCGAGGGAGTTGGCCAGCGAGATGCGCTGCGATTCGCCGCCCGACAGCGTCTTGGCCAATCGGTCCAGCGTGAGATAGTGGAGTCCGACCGCGAGCAGAAATTCGAGCCGGGACTCGAGCTCGATCAAGACGTCCTTGGCGACGGTGCGTTCGCGATCGTTCAAGGAAAGCCCGCGCACGAACGCCAGCGCCTCGCCCGGAGACATGGCGGCGACGTCGCGAATGGTGCGCCCGCCCAGTTGCACGAAGAACGCTTCCTCGCGCAGCCTCCCGCCGCCGCACGCCTGGCACTCGCGAAACGCGAGATAGCGCCGCGTGAAAAACCGCGCGTATTTCTTGTACGTCTTCGCGCGCATGTTCTCCAAGAACGGCATCACGCCGACGTACTCGCCTTCGCCCTTCATGATCGCGCGCCGCTCGGCTTCCTTGAGGTCGGCCCACGGCCGGTCCATCGCGATCTTCTTGCGGCGGCAAAAGCGCACCAGCTGGTCGTAGAAGTACTCGAACTTCTCGCTCGCCCACGGCTCGATGGCGTGCTCGCGCAGCGTCGCGCGCGGGTTGGGGACGATCAGATCGGGATCGAACTCCATGCGGCTCCCGAATCCGCGGCACTGCGGACACGCGCCGTAGGGGGTGTTGAATGAAAACAGAATCGGGCGCGGCTCTTCGAACGTCTTTCCGCACGAGGTGCACGCGAGCTTGTTGGTGAACGACCACGACGTCCCGGCCTCGACGTCCTCGCAGCGCACCACCCCGTCGGCCATGCGGTACGCGGCCTCGATCGCTTCCAACAAACGCGCGCGGCGACCCTCGTCCACTTCCACGCGGTCCAGCACGATCTCGATCGACTTCATGCGCGACGCGTTCTTGGGCGGTGCTTCCAGCTTGACCACCTCGCCGCCGATGCGATAGCGCGAGTAGCCCTCGCGCAGGAGCTCTTCGAAATGCTTGGTGGCACCGCCCTTCTCGATCGGCCGCGTGGCCACGATATAGATCGAGCGGCCGCGCGCCAGTGCCAGCAGTGCGTCGATCACTTCGTCGGGCGCGTAGCGGCGTACCTCGAGGTGGTCGTTCGGGCATACCGTGCGCCCGACGCGGGCGAAAAGCAGGCGGAGGTAGTCGTAGATCTCGGTGGCCGTGCCCACCGTCGAGCGCGAGCTGCGCGTGCTGTTACGCTGCTCGATGGCGATTGCGGGCGAGAGCCCCGTCACCTCGTCGACGTCGGGCCGGCCGATGCGCTCCAGGAACTGCTTGGCGTAGGTGGAAAGCGATTCGATGTAGCGGCGCTGGCCCTCGGCGTAGAGCGTGTCGAAGGCGAGCGACGATTTTCCCGAGCCGGACACACCCGTGATGATGGTGAGGCTCCCGCGCGGGATCTCCACGTCGATATTCTTGAGGTTGTGCTCGCGCGCGCCGCGCACGACGATCTTGTCGGTCATAAACTCCTGCCGGGCGGAGGGAAACTGCGTATTGTAGACACCTTTGTCGCGGCGCGGCAAGGGGCAACTTTGGCTTGCGGCTGCGCTCCCCGCCCTCCTATCATGCCGCCATGTCCAAACCGGGCCACGACGACGCACGCGCGCTGGCGCAACTGTTCGAACTGATCGCGCGTTTGCGCGCCCCCGACGGATGCCCGTGGGACCGCGCGCAGAAGCTCCCCGACGTCCTATCGGATCTAGTCGAAGAATCCTACGAGCTCGAGTGGGCCGCCACCCAGCGCAGCGACCGCGAATTGTTCGACGAATTCGGGGATGTACTTTTCGTGCTGTGCTTCGCCTTGTTCATCAAGCGGGAGACGGCACCCCATTTCTCGCTCGCTGCGCTCGCGGACCATGCCCACGACAAGATAAGATCGCGCCACCCACACGTGTTCGGGGATGCCAAAGCCGCCACACCCGACGAAAGCATCGTGCACTGGGAGCGCACCAAGGCCGACGAGCGCGCCCGCAAGGGCGAAGGCGTTCTCGACGGGGTGGCGGGCAACCTCCCGCCGCTGCGTCACGCGGTGAAGATCCAGGAGCGCGCAGGCGGGGTCGGCTTCGACTGGGACGATGTGGCGGGGACAGTCGAAAAGCTGCGCGAAGAAGTCGACGAATTGGAAGCAGCGCTACGTTCAGGCAACCGCGCGGAGATCGAAGACGAAATGGGCGACGTCCTGTTCGCCGCCGCCAACGTCGGCCGCTTCCTGAAGATCGACACCGACGACGCGCTGCGCCAATCCACCGCCAAGTTCATCCGCCGCTTCACCGCCATGGAAGCCATGATCCGCGCCGACGGCCGCCGCTTCCAAGACATGACGCTTTCGGAGATGAACACCTACTGGGTCCGCGCGAAGGCGGCGTAGGGCCGGTGTTCCTACTCCGAGAACGCTTCCTTGACGTCAACTACACGGACTGCAGCGTCCGAGGAGTAGCCGCCACCGGCGAAGTACAGGCGTTCGCCCGCTGCGCTCCAAATCAAGTTTCCGATCGCCATATAGGACGCGATCGGCTTCTCATTGCCCGCCTGAAGATCTCGAATAAACAACTCCTCGCGGGGACCAGAGAGGAACTCCTGCTTCTTCGAGCGGACGACGTAGGCTAGATATCTCTCGTCCGGAGACACCCGCAACGCGGCGATCGTCACCATCGTGCCCTTCAATTGGTGGCGATCAACGACCAATTCTTCCTCGCCGTCTTCTCGCACGCGAAGTATTGCATTCACTCGATTGGGCTGGCTCCCCCAGTAGTAGATTGAGCGAACCCGCCCGCCCTGGACTACGGCGCTAACATCGTTTGAGAGCAAGTCCCAACTTTGACCATGGAACTCGACGGAAGTCATCGGTGGACAGTCACTGCACGTCCCTGTCGTGTCCGGATCAGCAACAATCTTCATGTCGGGTTGCGACGGATCGAGAGCTACGTAGGTCTTTCGCCCGTACCGCTGAAAGTAGAACGTTTCTCCGATCCAGCCTGGTGGCCGGAACACCTCCTTTATGAGTCTGAAGCAGGCATGAAACTTCCACCTAGTCGGATCGTTGGAAAAACCGAGCGCGCTCGGCGAGAGCGAATCGATCGAGTGCTGCGTCCGCATTCCAGTCTGCAGGTTGAGTGACGCAATGCGCGCATCATACTCACTCGACATCTGCTCCTTCACACGCGCTTCGGCCGGAAGCCTCCACTCGACAAAAGTCAGCCATTTCTCGTCCGGTGACACAGTGATGCAGAACTGCTCAATGGCTACTTCCTCGGTCCCAGGAATTGGTCGCGTAGCCGCGTCCTCGGCACGCGTAGTGCACCCCGTTACCAACGAAGCAACGACGAAAAGGGCGAAACTCGCCAGGCAACTGCAGCGGATCCAAGCCATCAGATTCTGGATCAAGCAAAATGCAGACCTGAAGCCGGCTCCGGGCCATTCGGCCTCGACGCCGGACTTCAGAAAATGCAGGCGCTTGAGCTATTTCAAGAGCACCATCTTCCTGATCGAGCGAGCTGAGTCCGGGGCTCCCGTCCCATGCACGTCGCGAACTGGCTTACCTGCATCTTGGCGCTACATCAACTATTCTCGCCGTCGCGGTAACGGCCCCATCAGTCGCTCCGACTCTAGACGATTGTGAGACGCGCACAGGAGCCGCAGGTTGTCCAGGGTGCTCGCGCCACCGCGAGCGATCGGCTTGATGTGATCCAGTTGCAGCGCGCTTCGGGCGGTGCAACGCCTGCCGTTTGGGGCTACGTATTGGCATCGATTTCCGTCCCGCATAAACACCTCGTCTTTCACAGCCGCAGCCACGTGCCGCGATCCGTCCGGTACGCGCTCAGACACGCCTGTCATTGACGCAGCCATTGCGCTCGCTCGACGCGTTTCCCGACGTGCCCGCCGCTCAGACGGATCCTGACGCTCTATGAAGAACTCCAGTGCAAGCCCGAACACCTGCTCTAGCGACGGGTTCGCCGGCAGCCGATGCCACGCAAGCGACTTGACCTTCTCGAGCTTCTCCCGGAACGCCTCGGTCGCGCTAAACTGAAACTGAATGCGTTTCTCCGTTATGCCCTCTTTCGCACCGACCACCCCAGTTGGGTGATAATCACCGTCGCAGCGACGGTAAGCATCTTTTTCACATGCGTCTTTGGGCGCGCTATCGACCATGCACGTCGCAATCGCAGGCCGGTCTGGCGCGGCAGTCGTGGCCGAAATCGCGGACGCCGCTACACCAGCGCGCAAGCGCAGCACAACCGGCCGCACGATGTCGCGAAGCATCGTGCGCGGCTGATACTCCGCGACAATCGCCTCGACCTCCCGCTGCGACCGTTTCCGAGCTCGTGACAGCACCGCGTCCTTGTTTTCAGCTGTGAGGACGCGCGAGATACGGGAGATCGTGCTGAGATTCATGTCGTTGCTCTCCAAGAGGCCGAACACCTCGGGAAACCGAGCAACACACCTCGCGGTGCGAATCCTCCGGACCGCTGCCGCCTCGGAATACCGCAGGCCCGACGTACAATAATCAAACATCGATGAGTAGCCTTGTTTCAGATGCAGCTTTCGCTTTTCTATCTCGTTCAAATGCAGCAGCAGCTGAAGCGTCATCGCGCGCTCGCGCGAAACGAGCGTTTGGGTGCGGGAGAGGATATCGGCGTCGCAAAGAGAACGAAGCGAGAGAGACATGATGCGCGACCTCCTTCGGCGTTGTGATGAACCCGCGCGGGAGGATGCGCAGATGAAGAAATCATAGCGATGTTAGCGAACTAGTCAACAGTAAAGGGGTGCAGTTAATAAATATTTGGAACGATGCATCGCGTCGCGCGCATGAAACGCGTTCCCCCGCTCGCTTCGTGTGTGGCGCGCGTCCCTTGTCCCGCAAGCGGGAGGAGCTGTGGACGCACCGCTAATTCGAGAAGGTCGCAGCGACGTTGACAACACGAACTGCAGAGTCTGACGAGTACCCACCACTAGCGAAATACAAACGCTCGCCCCGTGGACTCCAGATTAGGTTGCTCATGTAGCCGTACTTGGCGATCTCTTTCTCTCGCCCGGTTGAAAGGTCTCTAACAAAGAGAGTCTCCCGGGGCCCCGAAAGAAACGCCTGCCTCTTGGAATGCACAACATAGGACAGGTATCGCCCATCGGGCGATACCCGGACGCAGGCAATCGACATCAGCGTACCGGCCTTCGTTTCCTTCTCAGCCACCACCTCTTCATCACCACCCTGCCGGAGCCGCAGAATCATATTCGTGCGGTACGGTCGCTCACCTCGGTAGTAAACACATTGAATGGTTCCACCGATGAACACGGCGCTGACTTCGTTTGAGTGAAGATCCCACGCTCGATCGCGAAATTTGAAGTTCGGGGCGGGAGGAAAATCACTGCACGCACCGGGCGTCAAAGGATGCTCGAGCATCTGAAGGCCGGGCTTGCCCGGGTGCAGCGCTGGGTGCATGCCCTGAAAGTACTGTTGGAAATAGAACATCTCGCCTCGCCAGCCAGCGGGACGAAACCGTTGCTCGATGACCTCAAGCCCCGCCTGGCCAACCCACCCATCATCGTCAGGCGAGAAACCGAGGGTTTCCGCCGCAACGGAGGTTAGGGCGTGCCGCACGAGTTCCCCGGTCTCAAGATTCAATGTCGCGATTCGCGAAAAGTACTCACTCCGAGGAAGGTCCTTGAAAACACGATCTTTTGGAAGCGTCCACTCGGTAAAGGCGAGCCACTTCTCGTCGGGAGAGACAGTGATCGAGAATTCGTTAATGGCCACCTGCTCTGTCCCATGAACGGTCTCGACGACCGCGTTGTCCCGCACGGAACAACCCATGAGGCAAGTGGCAAGCAGGCTCACCACAGGACCCAAGTAACCGACAGGGGGCATTCTCATAGTTCGGAATCGAGCAAGAAGTACACCCAAGGCATCGACCGCGCTCGGACGTCCACGTCGCTCCCAGGCTGGTGGCGCGCGGAACCGAGGGCTCCCGCTTGCGGGATGCGGGACGCGCGCCCGCTGGCGCCGACGTCGCGATGAGCGAAAGAGAGCGCGTGAACCTCCAAAGAGAAGGGGCCGGTCGAGTGACCGGCCCCTTCGTGTGGCTGCGATCGAGTCGCGCGCGGCGTAGTTCTAGTTAAGCCGCTTGAACTCGATGCGACGGTTTTGCGCGCGTCCCTCGGCGTTGCCGTTGGAGGAGATGGGCTCTTCTTCGCCCACACCCAGGGCCGTCACGCGGTTCGCGGCGATGCCGCCGTTGATCAAGTACTGCCGCACGGAGTCGGCGCGCTTCTGCGAAAGCTGCAGGTTGAACGCCGCCGGGCCCTGGCTGTCGGTGTGACCGCGAATCTCGAGCTTCACCTCGGGATAGGTGTTCATCGACGCGATCACCTGGTCGAGCACGGGGTGCGAATCGGGCGTCAACGCGGCGCTGCCGCTCTCGAAGTTGATCCCGCGCAGGATGAACTGCTTGCCGATCTCCTTCGCGTCCGGGCAGCCGTCGGTGTCGTCGATGTTATTGAACGTCTCCGGCTGCGTGGGACACTTGTCCTGCGCGTCGGGAATGCCGTCCAAATCGTTGTCGAGGTCCGGACAGCCGTCGTCGTCTTGGTAGCCGTCGACGTCTTCCGCTTGCAGCGGGCAGCGATCGAGGTCATCGGAAACGCCGTCGTTGTCGCTGTCCTTCACGAGGTCCGGGCAGCCGTCTTCGTCCATCTCGCCGTCGAAGTCTTCCGGCTCGTTGGGACACTTGTCCTGCGCGTCTTGGATGCCGTCCTGATCGTTGTCGTTGTCCGGGCATCCGTCGCCGTCTTCGAAGCTGTCGGAATCTTCCGGGAGGTCCGGGCACATGTCGGCCTTGTCGGGCAAACCGTCGCCGTCGTTGTCCACGTCCGGACAACCGTCGGCGTCGTCCTTGCCGTCCAAGTCCTCCGGCTCTTCCGGGCAGCCGTCCACGTTGTCGGCCACACCGTCCTTGTCGGAATCGCGCGGCACGACTTCGGCCACATAATTGAACGCAATCCAGGCGCCCCAATCGGGCGGGTTGATGAGCGACGGGTTGTCACCCGAGTTCAAGTTGATGTCGGCGCCCAATTCGAGCGACGAGCCGTCGCCCCTGAACTCGACACCGGGGGTCAGCGTGTAGGTGCTGGTATTGACCTTCGCGCTCGCCGGCACGTCCACGTTCAACAGCTGGTGCATGTCGAACTCGACGAAGAACGTTACCGACGGGGCCGGAAACTCGATGCCGGCGTTGAACAGGAACTCGTCGTTGTACGAGTCGCTCTCGCCGGTCGGGACCGCGGGATATCCCGGCGGGTTGAATCCCGACGAATCCGGGAAGTCCGGGTCGAAGATGCCGTAGCCTTCGACTTCGTTCTTGTTGAGGCGGTAACCCGCGTTGAAGTGGAGCCGCGTCGGAACGAAGCTCTGCAGGTCGGACATGTCGATGGTGGCGAGGCCGAGGATCGTGATGTCGTTGTCGTCGATCGAAAAGCCTTTGTCGACGTCGCCGGTCGGGAACACCATGTTGCCGTACGCGCCCAGCTTGAACTTCTCTCCCGGAATGGGAAGCGTGAACTTGGCGGAGACGTCGGTGTCGCCCAAACCGCCGCGCGTGTAGGTATCCTCGCTCGCCCCAGGGCTCTGCTCCCCGATGGTGCGAATCCAGTTGCGAACTTCGAGGTCGCCTGCGATCTCGAAGAAATCGCTCAGCGAGTACGTGATCGCCACCCGTGAGATGAAGGTGTGGTAGTCGACGGTGGCCGAGTCCGCGCTTCCGAAGAACGCGGGAGACAGCTTCTCGTTGTCCTGCTTTCCGTAGTTGGAGGAAAGCTGGAAGCTCAAGCTTCCTTTTTGGTACGTGTCGGCCGATTTGGTTCGAATCAGGCCGCGCGTTCCGTTATATGACGCGCTTGCGGCGGCCCCACTGGGCAGCGCGACGCACGCCGCCAGCACGAGGAGCAACCCCATGCGGCTCGAGCGCGGAAATGCATGCATAGTCGAACCGTGTCCTTTCTTGCCATTGGTCGGGAAAACCGACCGGCAGAGCAAGATTGATTCCAGACCCGGGGCCGAAAGGGAGCCCTCTAGCTGCCCTCGGTGCCGGGCTCGCCGCCGCCGCCGGTGTCCGGCGGCCCGCCCGCGGCGTTGCCATCGTCGCGTCTCGACTCGTCGACGTAGTTCATGCGCAGCTCGAACAGCACCTTGTCCAGAAAATCGGACTCGCCGCTCGTGCGACGCCCTTCCGTCTTCGCGTGCAGCATCTCGACCATGTCGATCGACATGCGCGCTTGATCGAGATCGCGCTCGATCTTGCCGCTCACGGGATTCGCGAGCTTCCCCATCTGTTGCATCGCTGCGAACTGAAACATCGAGATCAAATGAAAGAACAATAGCTCGTCGCGAGTCGGTTCGGGTTTCATGGATTGTGCGAGCGCGTGTTCTCCCGCTCGCGCGATGATAGGAAGGGCCCGTGAAAGGTGTCAAAAGAAAACATGGGCGCTTTGTGGCGCGGGGCCGCGATATCTCCACTCAGCGCTTCTTGCCATGTGACAACGTCACTCGACCTCGCGTCGGGTCGCGATCCAGAGCAGCACCGCTTCGTCGTCGCGAGAGGCGTTGGAGTATCCGTGCGGAAGCGACGCGTCGAAGTGAATCGCGTCGCCGGCTTGCAACTCGGAGGATGCATCGCCCGTCTCGACCTGCACGCGCCCGCTGACCACCACGATGGCTTCGAAACCGCCGTGGGTGTGGCGCTCGTCCCGGTAGTCGCTCCCGGGGGTGAGCTCAACGCGTCGAACCTGCAAGCGCCCGCCCGGAATGCCGGCGGTCAGTCGCTCGATCGCGGCCGCGTGACGGCCCTTGCCGCCGGCTTTCTCGCGCACGCGGTTCTTGGTGCTAACCACCGACACCTCCCCCAGCTCGTTCTCCTCCAGGAAAAAGGCGGGCGACTTCGACAGCGCGCGCGCGATGCGAATGAGCGAGCCCAGGGTGGGAGAGGTTTCGCCGCGCTCGATCTCGGACACGTGGGCGGCGGAAATTCCCGACGAGGACTCCACCGCCTTGAGCGTCATTCCGCTCTCGCGCCGCACGCGCTTGATTCTGGATCCGACGTCCATGCCGGCACGCGCTACAACGTGATCGCCGGCCGTGCGACCCACAGCACGCGCGCCGGGACACGCGCGCGCATAGCGCGCGCTTGGCCCGCGTCATAGTGGATGGCATCGCCTTCCGATAGCTCGTGGATGGCGTCGCCCAGTCGCAGTTCGATGGCGCCCGCAACCACAAGCAGGAATTCCTCCCCACCAGCGCCGGGGTCAAACGCGGGAGCGTCGGGAGCAAGCTCGATTTCGACCAGCGACATCTCCGCGCCGTCGAGCGGCGAGCCCAGCATGTGCAGAGCGGTGTGGTTCGCGATCAAGGTGCGGCGCTGATCGCGGCGCGCGATCACGAAGCGCGGACCCGAGCGCTCGCACACCAGCGCCGCGGGCTCCTCGCCCAGAGCGCGCGCGATGCGCGCCACCGCTCCCACCGTGGGCGACGTCAGTCCGCGCTCGATCTCGGACAGGTGGGTGGCGGAAACTCGCGCTTTCGCCTCCAGTTGCTTTAGTGTAAGGTTCTGCGCGAGCCGCAGCTTCTTGATTCGCTCGCCGAATTCGACCGAGTGAGTGGGCACGTTGGCACCTTCTCTCCGGCGGCGCAACCTGTCAAGCATCAACGCATCCGATCCTTCGCCATGAGAGTCCTCGTCGTTCGTTTCAGCTCGCTGGGAGATTGCGTGCTCTTGTGCCCGCTGCTCGCGCACTTGAAGCGGTCGGGTGCCGACGAAGTGGTGGTGCTCACCAAGCGCGCGTACGCCGGACTTTTTGCGATGGCGGAGGGCGCGGATCGCGTGGTGACGATCAATCGCGGCGTCACCCTATTCGATCTAGCACGCATCGGGCGGTCGTTCACACGCAGCGCAAGCTCCGGCGACGTGGTCATCGACGCGCACTCGAATGTGCGCAGCCGCGTGGTCAGTTTGGGCGCGGGCGGCGCGCACGCGCGCTTTCGAAAGTTCTACCGGGCGCGCGCGGGACTGATCGTGTTCAAGCGCCCGGCCGCTTTGCCCACCATGCTCGAGCAGTATGCGGCGCTGGCCAAGCAAGCGGGCTTCGCCGAGACGCGTTTGTCGCCGGGCGGCGTGCGCGTCCCGCGCGAAGAAATGGAACGCGCCACACTCCGCGTGGGTGGCGAAGCGCCGGCGATCGCTGTCGCACCCGGGAGCCGTTGGCGCGCGAAGCGCTGGCGCGGCTTTCCCGCCCTGTGCGACGGCATCGTGGCCACGGGCCGCCGCGTCGTCTTGGTGGGCGACGCGCGCGACCGCGAGTTCACGGCCCCGATCGCGGCCGCACTGGGAAGCCGGTGCGTCGACGCGGCCGGGGACGCGACGCTGGCCCAGACTGCGGCTCTCATCGCGCGCTGCGAATCGTTCGTGGGCAATGATTCCGGTCTCATGCATCTCGCGGAGGCGGTCGGTGTTCCCGTGGTCGCGTTGTTCGGACCCACCGTGCGCGAGTTTGGTTACGCCCCTTCTCTGCAACCAAGCGTCACAATCGAGCGCCGACTGGCTTGCCGTCCGTGCTCGCGAAACGGCGCCGCTCCCTGCCCCAAACGCAACTACGAGTGTCTCGAAGCCATTCGCCCCGAAGAGGTACTGCGCGTCGTGACGGAGGAACGCGACGGCGAACGGCACCGGCTGATCGACTGATGTCATCCGCGCGCTTGGTCTATAACTCCTTGCTCCCCGTTGCTGTCGCCGGTGCGCACGTGTCGGCGCGTTTTCTCCCCAAGATGCGCGCCGCCATCGAGGGGCGGCGCGGATTTCGCACGCGCTGGGAAGCACTCGCACGCGAGCTTTCCGCGCCGCCGGTTTGGTTTCACGTCGCGAGTGTGGGAGAGTTCGAGCAAGCGCGACCCGTCATCTCCGCGCTCGAGCGCGCCCGCCCGGAGGTGCCGGTGGTGCTCACGTTTTCGTCTCCCTCCGGCTATACCTTCGCGCGCAAGCGCGAAAAGATCGGCGCGGGTGCGATTCGCTACATTGATTATCTCCCTTTCGATACCGCGCCCAACATGCGCTTCTGTTTGGACGCGATTCGTCCCCGCTTGCTGGTCTTCGTCAAGTTCGACCTGTGGCCCAATTTGGTTTGGGAAGCGGATGCGCGCGGCGTCCCGATGGTGTTGATCGACGCCACCTTGAGCGCATCTTCGGGACGGCTCGCGCGACCGGTTCGTTGGGTGTATCGCGACGTGTATCGCCGGCTGGATGCGATCCTCGCCATCAGCGAGGAAGACGCGGCGCGTTTTCGCGCGGCGGCACCGGGTCATCCGTCGCTGTCCGTCACCGGCGACACGCGCTTCGACCGCGTCATGGAGCGCTGGCAAGAGCGCTCCACGAGTACGTTCACGCTCGGCGAGGGAGGACCGGCGCTGATCGCAGGCAGCACCTGGCCCCCCGACGAGGAGCGCTTGCTGCCCGCGCTCGCGCGATTGCTGCAAGAGGATGCGCGCCTTCGCGTCGTGTTGGTGCCGCACGAGCCCACCCCCGCGCACGTGGAACCGCTGCGTCGATGGGCGTCGCAAATCGATGTGCGTGCGCGGCTCGCGAGCGAGAGCCGCGACGACGACGCGCGCGTGATCATCGTCGACGTGGTGGGCGTTTTGGCGGAAGCGTACCGCTTCGCCGATGTGGCCTACGTCGGCGGCGCCTTCACCACCGGCGTACACAGCGTGATCGAGCCCGCCATCGCGGGGGTTCCGGTGGTGTTCGGCCCCAAGCACGACAACTCGTTCGAAGCCATGCAGCTGCTCGAGCGCGGTGCCGCGCGCGCGATACGCACCGCCGACGACGCCTACGCCGCACTCGGTGCGTGGCTGCGCGACCCATCGGCCTGCGCCCAAGCCGGCCGCGCCGCTCGCGCTTACGTCGAATCGCAGCTCGGCGCCACCGAGAAATGCATGGCGGCGCTGTCGAAGTATTTGTAGAATCCAGCCGTGATCCAACCCGCACACCCCAAAGTGGTCCAGATCGAGACCACCCTCGCGTGCAACGCCGAGTGTCCGTTTTGCTCGCACTCCACCCTCACGCGCCGGCCGCGGCGCATGGATGACTGGCTGTGGAAGAAGATCATCGACGAGACGCGCGGCCTCGGCATCACCTATCGCCCCTTCCTCATCAACGAGCCGCTCGCCGACCATCGCCTGGGCGAGATCATGCGCTACATTCGCAAGGACGACACCGCCCAGATCGAGATCAACTCCAACGGCGAGCTCATGAAAGAAGAGCGCGCGAAGGAGATCCTCGACGCCGGCATCGACATCATTCGCTTCTCGATCGACGGCTTCAGCGAGGAGACGTTTTCGAAGTCGCGGGTGGGGCTCGACTACAACCTCACGGTGGAACGGACGCGGCGTTTCGTCGAGCTGGCGCGCGAGCGCGGAACCGCCGGACACGTCGAGGTGCGCATGATCGCCATGGACTACAACCGCCACGAGCACGAACCCTTCGTCGAGTTTTGGACCAAGGTCGGCGCGGTGGCGGTCATTACCGACTTGTACGTGTGGCCGTGGGAACCGGAAGTGAAGCCGGTCCAGCTCCCCTGCAAGAAGGTGCTGAAGGAGATGTTCTTCTACGTGAACGGCAAGGCCACGCTATGCTGCTGGGACTCGCACGAGCGCGGTGTGATCGGCGACGCCAAGCACGAGCACGTGCTCGACATCTGGAGGGGTGAATTGAACCGGCGCTATCGCGACCTCTTGGCGCAGGGCCGTCGCCGCGAAATTCTGCTGTGCTCGAATTGCGAAGCGTACAAGGGTCACTACTTCGAAGGCTTCCCCGCCCCGTCCCACGCGTAACTCCCCGCCCGCACCACGCGCGGCGCCTTTCCGCAAAAGTCGATGATGGTCGAGGCCTCGCCGTCCAGGCCGTCGCGCTCGAACACCGCATCGATGTCCTCGCCGAACTCGCGCACGATGGCGTTCGCGTCGTCGAACGGCGACTCGCCCGCGCGATTGATGCTGGTCGATACGACGGGTTCGCCCACGCGACCGATCAACGCGCGCAATGCGTCCCAATCGGGCACCCGAATCGCGACCGTGGGCCCCACCCAAGCGGGACACGCGGGACCGGCCGGAAGGATGGCGGTAATGCGCGCGGGCCAGCGCTCCCCCAGCGTTTCCTTGGTCGTGCAGCCGAACGACGCCACGTACTTGGCCACCATCTCGATGGAGGACGCGAGCACGATGAAGCGACGATCGTTGGGGGCGTGCTTGAGCGAGGCGATGCGACGCACGGCGGCTTCCTGCGAGAGCGCGGCCGAGAATCCGTACAGCGTGTCGGTGGGCAACGCCACCACCGCGCCGCGAATCAATGCCTCGGCCGCGAACGTTTGTCCGCTCGGGTCATCGATGAACCCGGCCAATGACGCGCGCGGGTTCATCCCGTTCGCATTTCTTCGCGGAAGCTCCGCACCTGTTCGGCGACATTGGCATCGCCGAGCGCGATGATTTGCGCGGCCAGAATGGCGGCGTTCTTGGAGCCGTTCGAACCCACGCCCACGGTCGCGACCGGAATCCCGCCCGGCATCTGCACCATGGACAGGAGCGCGTCGATTCCGTTGAGGGCACCACCGGGAATGGGAAGACCGATGACGGGCTTTTGCGAGAGCGAGCCGATGACGCCCGGGAGTGCGGCGCTCAATCCAGCGGCGGCGATGAAGACCTGCGTCCCGCCCGCGTCGGCCGCGCGCACGTACTCGTGCAATTGCTCGGGCTGGCGGTGAGCGGAGATGACCTTGAGCTCCCAATCGATCTTGAATCGATCGAGGAGATCGGTGGTCGCCTTCAAGTGGCCCTCGTCGCTCTTGCTGCCGAGGAGAATTGCAACCCGGGGTGACTTCGCCATTCTTCGTTCCTTTCTACTGTCGGTTTTCGGTCCGATGCGATCGTCCCTCTCCGCTCAACATCCTCACGAACGCTGCGCGACGGGTCCTGTCACCGATCACCCCGCCGACTTACGCGGCGGGGGCCCCATCGGCGACACCCGCCGCGGGACGCTCGGTTCATAAATGCCTCTTCCCAATGTCGCGGCGATAGAACGCGCCGTCGATGCGAATGCGTTCGGCCGCTCGGTACGCGCGACGCACCGCGTCGGAGAGGGTCGCACCCCACGCGGTGATGCCGAGCACGCGACCGCCCGCGGTAACGACGCGGTCATTCAGACGACGCGTGCCGGCGTGGAACACCTTCACATCGGGATCGTCGATCGCATCGAGGCCTTCGATCTCGACACCCGACTGTGCGCTCTCGGGATATCCCTTCGACGCCACCACGATGGTAGCAGCGGCGCGCGCGGAAGTCTGTAATCGTTGTGGCAGCGTCCCCTGGGCCGCGGCGGCGAGCAGCTCGCATACCTCACCGTCCGCGAACAGCGGCATCAACGATTGCGTCTCCGGGTCGCCGAAACGGGCGTTGAACTCGAGCACCTTGGGGCCGTTCGCAGTCCACATGATGCCGGCGTAGAGCGTTCCCGTGAAGGGCGTCCCGTCCGCCGCCATCCCGTCCAGCACGGGGCGGACGATTTCCCTCTCGACGCGCGCGAGTGCCCCCGCGTCGAACCACGGCACGGGTGCGATCGCACCCATGCCGCCCGTGTTGGGTCCCTTGTCGCCGTCGAGCGCGCGCTTGTGATCCTGCGAGCTCGGAAGCAGGAGCGCGCGATTACCCGCGCACACCGCGTGGACGGAAACTTCCTCACCTTGTAGAAACTCTTCGATGACGACGCGACCGCCCGCTTCGCCGAAGCGCTGCTCGACCAGCATCGCGTCGATCGCTTGGTCGGCTTCGTCATGATTAGCGGCGATCACGACCCCCTTGCCGCCCGCGAGCCCGTCGGCTTTGACCACCACCGGCGTCCCCAAAGTTCGCGCGAACGCACGCGCGCGCGCCGCATCGTCGAAGGTGGCGAAGGACGCCGTGGGGATGCGATGGCGACGCATGAATTCCTTCGCGAATGCCTTGCTGCCTTCCAAGCGCGCACCGCCCGCGGTGGGTCCGTAGCACGCGAGGTTGTGCTCGCGAAAACGGTCGACGATACCCGCGATGAGCGGCGCTTCCGGACCCACCACGGTCAGATCGACGCGGTGCTGGCGCGCGAAGTCCACCAGTGCCGCGATGTCGGTGGCGGCGATGTCGACGTTTTCGCCTTCGCTGGTGGTACCCGCGTTGCCGGGCGCGATCCACAGTTGGTCGACGCGCGGCGAACGGCGGATCGCCCACGCGAGCGCGTGTTCGCGCCCGCCCGCACCGACACACAGAACTTTCAAACGAGACTCCTTAGAACGCGGCAGTGATTCGCTCGAGTGCCTTGCGGATATTGGCCTGCGAGTTGGCGTACGAGAGTCGAATGAAACCTTCCCCGTTGGAACCGAACGACGTTCCGGCCAGCACGGCCACACCGGCCTTCTCCATCAGGTGGTTTTCGACTTCCTTCGAGCTCATGCCGGTGCCGGTGATGTTGGGAAACACGTAGAACGCGCCCGCGGGGCGGTGACACCGAAATCCTTTGACCTTGTTCAAACCCTCGACGATCAAGTCGCGGCGGGTGCGGAATTCCTTCACCATCGCGTCCACACTCGCCTGCGGGCCGCGCAACGCCTCCATGCCCGCGATCTGGGTGAAGCTGCAGGTGCACGAATTCGAGTTGGTCTGCAGCTTGGCCACCTTGAGCGCCATCTCTTTGGGCATGACCCCGTAGCCCAGACGCCAGCCCGTCATGGCGTAGGTCTTCGAATGCCCGTCGAGCACGATGGTGCGCTCGGCCATGCCGGGGAACGCGTACGGGCTCACCGGCTCGCCCTCGTATTGAATGCGCGCGTAGATCTCGTCCGAAAGAACGTAGAAGTCGTGCTTGGCCGCCAGCTCCGAGAGACGCTGCACGGTTTCGCGCGACAGCACGCCGCCGGTCGGGTTGTGGGGTGAATTCAGGATGACCAGCTTGGTGCGCTGGGTGATGAGCTTCTCGAGATGGTCGAGGTCGAAGGAAAAGCCGCTCGCTTCGTTGAGCATGATCGGCACGCGCTTGGCGCCGATGTAATCGGTCATGCTCTCGTAGATGGGAAAGCCGGGATTGGGATAGATGACTTCGTCGCCGGCGTCGAGCAAGGCGAGCATGGTGAAGAAGATGATCGGCTTCGCACCCGGCGTGATCACCACTTGATCCGGCGCCACCGCGGCGCCGCGCGTTTTCTGCACGTACTCCGCGAATGCGGCCCGCGCTTCCGGCATGCCGGCGGAAGGTCCGTAGTGGGTGTAGCCGTCGCGCAGCGCCTTCTCGCCCGCTTCGCGAATGTTCTGCGGGGTGTCGAAATCGGGCTCGCCGATCTCGAGGTGGATCATGTCGCGCCCAAGTGCCTCCAGCGCGCGTGCGCGTGCGAAGACCTCGAAGGCGGTCTCCGTCCCCAGGTTGTTCATGCGTTGGGCGAATCGGATCATGCGATGGGAGGCAGGAGTCATCCACCCCGGCCTTGCAAACGACACGCTACCAAGGGGTATGCCCTGCTGTCAAAAGCGATTCTGCACTCTACCAGCGGAGCGAGGCACCGACCCGAACCATTTCGGCGCCGGAAGCGCTGCGGCCCCATTCGGCCGCGAGGGACGTGCGCGCCGAAGCGTCCCCGCACGAGGCACGAGAGCCGGCTGCCTCCTCCGGAGACGGTCGTGAACGAGCCCGAACCCGGAAGACCGCCGGCGCCGAGATAGCCGGTCTGACCCGGCTCGAGTCCCCACGCGCTCGCTTCCAGCGCGACATCGACCGGTCCGTGGCGCAGCTTTCCCCGCCACGTGCCCGCCAAGCCGAGTGAGGATCGCTCGCGCACCGCGTCGATGCGGAACTGATGCTCGACCGACGTCGACGACGACGGACGCTCGGTGGTGCGAAGCGACGCGCGCGCACGCCATTCGCCGCGGCGCTCGTCGTGTCCCTGCGAAAGGGGCGAAGTCAGCTCGGTCGTGGCGCGCTCCACGAAGCGCACCGACGTGTCGACGCGCGCGTGGTCGTCGATGTCGGATTGCACGCGAGCTTCGATGCGGTGCTGCCGGTCCTCCTCGATTCCGTCGCGGCGCACGACGGTGGACCCGATCACGCGTGTCGACACCCCACCGATGCGATCGCGCCGCTCGACCAGCGCCGTGCGGCGGTCGCCGCGCCGCGCAGCGGTCGGAGTTGCGGGTCCGGCACCGCCGCCGGTAAAGGCGGCGTACCACGTGTCACCCGCCGCCGCGCGCGCCGCGTACGCCAGCGCACCACCCGCCCAACCGGCTTCGGCGCAAACGATCGCCGACCGGAGCGCGTGCACGACCGTGAGCGAAGCGGCATCGCGCTCCGGCTGCCGTCGCGTCCATCCCGCTGCCGCACCCACGCGCGTGCGCGAGAAACGCCGCTCCAGGCCGGACCACACCGTCCAAGTCGTGTCGTCGTCGTGGGGGCGCCACGCCGCGACCGAGGCCTGGGTTTTGGCGATCGAAATCGTGGCTCCGGAACCCAGCACCGATCCCCAGCGCGACGACGACGGAGTGGCGCGAACCACGCCCGCGGACGACAGGGCCCGGGCCGACGGCGTGCCCAGCTCGCGCGCGTCGGCGAGGATCGCGCCCTCTCCCACCGACGGCCGCACGAAACCGATGGCGAGATGCTGCAACGGGCCCTCGTCGAACACCTCGACGGCACCCGCGCGGCCGCCTCGTGTCTCGCGATAGCGCGCACCGGAGTGTTCCGTGCGAAGGCTCGCACCGAGCGAGCGGAGCGCCTGCTCGCCCTCGGCCGCATCCGGATCGACCAGCACATCGAGCGACGCCCCCATCCGACGTGACCGCGATGCGGCGTCCTCCAGGTCCGCGTCGTCGGAAATGCCTTCGTACTCGTCTCCCCACCATTCGCCCGCATCGTCGTTCCAGTCGGCGGGGGGCGCTGTACTGCATGCGAGTGCCAGCATCAGTGCCACCCAAGGAACGCGCCGCGTCAGCGCGACCACGTGAGCGTCACTCCCTGCGACACACCGAGCACCGCGTGCTGGAAAACGCCGACGCCGACTCTCCAGCGCGAGAGCGACACCACGGCGGCACCGCGGATGGTCTCGGTGCCGTCATCGTAGCCCGCGAGCAGCGCCAGACGGCCGGCGAAGCGCGAGACCACGGCAATCCCCGCCGATGCAACCGCATGACCGTCGAAGTGAGTGGTCGCAATAATGGACGCCGAGCCGATGCGACCGACGACGCCGATCTCCACCTCGATTTCGCGCGCGTCCGCGCGCGAGATTACGTCGACGTCGGCGATGGCCGTGATTCGCCCGGCTTCGGCGCGCGAGTAGAATCCGGCCAGCACCGCCTGCTCGGCGGGCGCACCGGTGATCGACACGATCTCGATTCCCGTGCGCGCGAGGCACAGCCATCGCACGCCGGGACGGTATCCGAGCTCGGCCTCGGCGCGCGATTCGGTCCCTACCGGAGAAGAAAGCTGGGCGAGGGAGACGCCGGCCGGCACCGCTCCCATACGGCCGCGCGCGCGCACGCCGGCGACGCGCAGCCCCGCGATGCCGAAAAGCTCCACGTCGCCCGTCTCGACGCTCCACGGCGCCTCCGGACCGAATCCATCCGCGCCCGCGCGGATACCGACGGTGCGATCCGCTACACTCGGAAAATCGATGCGCGCCCCGGCGTCCGCGGCCGCGAACGCGAGCACGAATGCGAGCTCGGCGCTACGGCGAATGACTCGCACACCCCACCACCACCTTCTCCACCCCCACTCGAGCTCCGTCGGAAGTAAACGACTCGCACGCCAGCACGAAGATCCCCGCGCGCACCATCTCGCCGTCGGCGCTGCGGCCGTCCCACAACAGAACGGCTGGAAACGACGATGCGGTCCCGATGTCGGCGACGCGCCGGCCGGACGGGTCATAGATGCGCACGCTGACACTCGCGACACCGTCGGTCGACGCGACGGCGACTCGCAAAAGGTCTCCGGCAAAAAAAGGGTTGGGCGACACCTCGCACGCCGCTCGCGGCGGTGAGGCCAGAGCACTGGCACCCATCCGGCCCGGGCTCCCGCCGCGCTCGCGCGAGAGCGACCACACCGCGCTGCGGCGTGTTTCCGACGCGAACAGATCGATGCGCTCGAGGCTCAAGTCGGCTTGGTCCGTCTTGAGACCCGGATACGCGACCGCGTCGACCGAAATCGCGAAGGTGTCCATCACCACCACACTGTCGGCGAACGACCCACCCGACTTGTTGAACGAGGGCCACGTCCCGTCGACGTCGAATACGCGTCCGTCCACGCGCACGCACGATCGCAGCACCTCGGGATCCGGGGTCACGACCACGAATTCGCGCGGGCCGACGATCAGCGAATCCGCGGCGATGACGGCCGGCTTTGGGCGCGTGTCGCGAATCGAGAAACCGGTGATGTCGAGGTGGGTGGAGCCGGCGTTGTACAGCTCGACGAATTGAGGACAGCCGTCGCGCGGAGCGCTCATGACCTCGCTCACCAGCAAGGGCGGACGACCGACGCGTCGCACGAGCGACGCGCGGTCGTTGGCGGCGCGCTCATCCAAGGGATAGCGCGCTTCGATGGTGAGCCAGTGGTAACCCGGCGCGGAGAGTGATACCTCCAGCGCGACACGTTCAGTCGCGCCGGGTACGATACTTGACGCATTAACCGTGCTGGCAATATCTCCCACGGTGGAGTCGAAGACCGAAATGACGACGGCCGCAGCCGGAATCTGGATGAGTCCTCTATTTTCGAGATCGACCATCAAACGGTCCACGCCCGCGTGGTCAAGACCAGCATGGGTGGGTGTCTCGGGAGCGGGCGTCGCCGATGCATCGTGGCGCGCGACGTTGCGCCGGCCCGGTGTGGGAGCTGACTCGACGAAATCGCTCGCGTTGTCGCCGGTGTCGCGGCCGTCGGGTGTGCGCGCGATCGATTGTCCCGCATCGACGGCGGAAACACCGAGCGTCTCTACGTAGGCCGGGTCGTCCAGGCCGCCGTAGCCCACGACATCAAGGATTTCGACGCCGTGTACGATGCGAATCGCGTCCGGACCATTCTGCAGAGACATCGCAGTCACGATGTCGGGCAAGGGCAATACGAGATCGCCGCCCAGCATGAAGAGCGAGCCCGACTCCACCACCAGGCCCGACGGCGCTTGCCACAGCACCGTCCAGCCTTCGCCGGTGCCGTTATGAAACTCGAGTGCTACGCCGTCGAGCGACACGGCCGCATCGGCCGTGTTCAGAAGCTCGACGAACTCGTAGCCCGCGTCGGCGCCGGGATGGTCGTAATAGAGCTCGTTGACGACGACGCCCGCGTCGACAACATGCGGAAGACAAAAAACGGGGAGGAATAGAAAGAAGAGGAAGCGAGCACCACCACCCATCACCACCACCACCTCGCGCGCATGGTAGCGCCGCGAGGGCGCCTGTGCAACTGGAATCTCGTGCGGGCTAGATCATCCCCGCGCGTTTGCGCAGCAGCCACTCGCCCGCCAAGAGCGCGAGCAGTACCAGGAACAGCGGCGCGCTGGCGCGCAGCACCGATTCGGACACCGTCGGCACGCGGCGCGGTTCGAGGGAGAGCTGGTCGATCAATTCCGCCGCCCGCTCCGGCGGCAAGTAGTCGCCGCCCGATCGGCGCGCGATGCGCAAGAGCGCGTCGCGGTCCTGCTCGGTGCGTTGGAATTCGACCGAGGTGGTGGAGACGCGGAACTCGAGCGGCTTCGATTGCAAGGTCTTCCCCGGGAGATCGGCGGAGCCGCGCGCGACGTAGCGCCCCGCCGGCAGCACGTCCAGCTCGGCCGACAAGCGCGGTGAGTCCGCGCTCGCGCGCTCCATCGGCGTCTGATCGAGCGGTGTTTCCGTCCCCGAGGAATCGACGCGCGCGATCTCGACCCGTACCGCACCGCCCGAGACCGGCTGCAGCTTCTCGTTGAAGATCTCCGCGTACAGCTCGGGCCGCTCGCCGGCGTCGAACACGTTCTTCTTCGTCGTCAGCACGAAGCGCCCCGATTCCTCGCCGCGCGTGAGCACGTCGAAGAGGCGCGCCACCAGCTCGTCGTAGACACCGTTCGACTCGGCGACGAACTTCCAGCGCCACAAAGGTCCCGCCGTCACCGCCGCGACGCGCCCTTTGCCCGTGGTCGCATACGCGAGGGCGGGCAGCGAACGCCCGCGCACGCCGAGCAGAACTTCCGTCGCCGCCGTCGGTGACAATCCCGCGTAGAAGCCGAGTAGCGGCGCGCGCTCCTGCCACTCCACCTGCGAGAAGAGCGGGACTAGGTCGGCGGTGGCCGGATTGGAGGCGGCCTGCGCGCCCGGACCGAGCGACGTGTATTGCAGCGTGAACGACATGGGCGCGTTGCCGCGCACCGGGAGAATGTCGGCCAGTCGCGCCCACGCGGCGCTGGTCTCGTAGAGCGACGACGGCCCCGGCAGCACCAAAAGCCCGCCGCCCTTGTCGGTGACGAAGCGGCGAATCGCGTCGACGGTCGCGGGGCCCAGGAACTCGTCGCTCACCGACGCCAGTACCACCGCATCCGCGTCCGCGAGCGCGGGCACGAATTCGTCCGGGCGCTTGACGCGGCCCACCGGTGCCGCCGTGCGCCGCGAGGTCACGAACAGCTCGCACTCGTACGCCGGATCGCGCGCCACCAGTGCCGTCATGAACGCTAGCTCCCACGACGGCGTCAAATCGACGATGAGAATCTTCGCGCGCGCCTTTTCGACCTCGATCACGATGTCGCGGCGGTTGTTGTCCGCGCGCTGGTCGGTGCCCGCACTCTCGATCGACAACACGAACTCGCGACGCCCCGGCTCGGTCACGCGCACCGGAATTCGTACCGTCGCTTCCGACGTACCGGGCGCGAGGGTGGTGTCGGAGGTGAACAATGCGCGCGAGCCTTCGGTGAGTCGCACGCGCACGCGCTTGCGCTCCGGTCCGGTGGACGCGATGGTGGCCGCGACCACGGCGCGCGAAGGCGCACGAACGATCGGGCTGTAATCCACCGCGGCGACGCGCACGTCGTTGGGCGCCAAGGTGTCGCCGAAGCCGACACTCCAGGTCGGAATCGACGGCGGCGCGCGCCGTACCAGCGACGTTTCGGTCTCGACACCATCGCCGAACACGACGGTCGCGGACAGGTGCTCGCCCTCGAAGCGGCGCGCGACGTCCTCGAGTGCCCGCACCACCTGCGTCCCTTGTCCATCGGGGCGCACCGAGTCGGCTTCTTCGAATTGCGCGCCGTCGGAAAAGAAGATCGTTTCGGCGTGCGCGCCGCGTTCCTCGAGCTCGCGCGCGAGTGCGGCCGCGGTTCGCGTGGCGGCATCGAAGCGGGACTCGCCGTCGCCCCAACCGCTCGCGGGGAGCGACATGCTCGCGGAGCGATCGACCAGCAAGACGACGCGCGCCTCTTCGTCACGGTCGCCGCGGCGAATCGAACGGGGATCCAACAAGAGAACCGCCAAGACGAAGAAGGCCGCGGTGCGAAGAAGAGCGAGTCGGACGCGGACGCTGCGCGGCAAGTCGGGGGTCGTTCGCCAGTACGCAAACCACGCCACCCCGATCAACGCAGCGGCGAGGATCCAGACCCAGGGCAATTGGGTCAGCGAAAGTTGATTATCGGCGCCAAACATAGTGGTCATCACCCGGAGACGGGCGTCGAGAATATATACGCCGAGGCAGGGGCGGCTATGCCCAAATCATGGGGTTTCAGAGCGCGGGTGGCGTCCAGCGGCGGGTGGCGCACAACGGGCGCCCACGAGTCCGGGACTACTAGTGCGTAGGCGCGGTAGGCCCGGCGAAGTGGGCTGTTGTGCGACAGGACCCGCGCAGGGTCGAGAGCAAGTCCTAAGCCGCGGCGCCCTTGGAGAACGCCGCAACCGCTTCCTGGGACGTGGGATACGCTTCGAGGATGGAGTGAAACTCGAGCAGCTGGAAGACCTCGTGAACGTCTCCCACCATGCCCGATAGCTTGAGGTCTCCCCCGTGATTGCGGATGCGTTTGATCTCCCCGATGAAGATGCCCCAACCCGCCGAGCTGATGTAGTTCACGCCCGTCAGGTCGACGACAATCTTGTAGATCCCGCGGTCGAGCAACCCGTACAGCGCTGTCTCGAGCTCGCCCGCGGTGGTCGTGTCCAGGTAACCGCTGACCTTCAAGATCGACACGCCGCCATGGTTGGTGCCGGTGATGACGCTGACTACGATTCCATCTACAGCCATCTTCTTCTTCCTGTCGTGCTTGAAGTCGATAGTGAACGCGGCCCAGCGAACCGTCGATTAGCGGCGGCCGGGTGACCCTCCGTGGGGGTCGGTTGCAAATTCGAAATCCTTGATCGCGTCCGACGTGCGCTCGAACGGCTTCAGTATGTTGCCGAACTCGAGCAGGTCGAACACCTCCCGAACTTCCGGTCTCATGCCGGCGAGCTTGATGTCACCCGCATTGCGCCGGATGCGCTTGATCTCGCTGATGAATATACCCCATCCCGCCGAGCTGATGTAAGTGACACCGCTCAAGTCGACCACGATGCGATAGCACCGCTCGTCGACGATCCGCTCGAGGGTTTCTTCCAGGCCCGAGGCATTGGTCGTCTCGATCGTGCCTCGCAACGTCAGGATCGAAACGGGGTGGGCGGACCCGGTCCGTTCTTCGGAGATGATCAGCTTTTCCATGGTGTATCTGGAACCCCCTCCGATGCAAGGACTAGTCCAACAACGCTTTTAGTAGGAAGTGAATTCCCTGCCGGTCATTGCCTGCCAGCTTCAGGTTTTTCTCCGCCTTCTTGAAGGCCGGATTGCGTCTAAGTGCCTGTCCGAACGCCTCGTGCGCCTTGTCGATCATGATCTTGCATTTTGCGGCGTACAGCACGCCCAAGTCGTTCTGAATATCAGCATAGCCTGGATTTGCCTCCAGCGCTGTACGCAAACGTTCAATCAGCCCGTCGATGTCGGCCTCCGACAATTCGTCGGATCGGAACTTCAGGATGAGATAAATCTCCAGCGACAGGTCGGCGGTGGCGACGGTGTCCAAGTCCTCTCGGATTTTCAGCAGGTTCTCGTAAACCAGCTCATAACGCTCCGCTTCGGCGGCGCGACGAACCTCCCGGAATTCCTCCGTGTCCATCTGGGGCTTGAGCTGCACGTTCAGGTCCAGGATCCGTTTCATGCGACCGCGCAGGTCGCGCGACAGATCGTAGTCCTGCTTGAGCATCACGTTCAACGCGAGTGCTATGGCCAGATTCAAGAGCGCCGACTGATAGTAGCGATTCAACTCGAGCGCGCGGTCGAACGACGCCACCGCCTCGCGGCACTTTTCCATCTTGAGGTACACGCGCCCCAAGTCGTTGTGCAGGTCGGCAAACGCGGGAGCGAGATCGATTCCCTTTTGGAACGAACGCAGCGCCTTGTCGTGGTCGGCCAGGGCCAGCAGGCAGTTGCCCAGGATCGCGTACCCGCCCGCGTCTTCGAGCCCCAGCTTGATGGAGCGAATCACTTCCGCCATGGCCTCGCGATAGAGTTTCTGCCGGTACAGTGCTTCGCCGAGCTTCAGGTGCGCGCGCCCGTCGACGTCCTTCTTCAAGCGCTCGCGCAGATCGATCAACGAGACCAGGCGCAGCTTGTATACGTCGTGCGCGCGCCGTACCAGCGACCGCAACGCCTCCGGGGCGAGCGAGGTATCGTAGCGCTCCGTCTGACGCGAGAGCAGCGTTCCCTCGTGGAACAACGAGGTCACCACCGTGCGCTGTGCCGGCACCAAGCTGGACTGCACGTAGTAGCGCGTCCCGCTCGACACGATCTCGCTACGGTGATCGTAGCCTTCCATGGTAGTGACCTCACTCATACCTTATCTCTACTATAATGCCGCACGCCCGCTGCCGCGACTGTCACCGTCTTCACGGTACGTCGTCCTCGGTCAGGAGTGTGATCGCGATGCGAATCAACTCGTCGCGCGATACGTTGCGGCCGCGCGCCTTCAAGCGCTCGCGAAGTCTCTCGAGGTGCTTCAGGCTGGAGGGTGTGAGCCGAACGCCGACCTCGACCGCCTTGGGATCGCGCGCGAGCTGCACCTTCCCGCGAATGAGGCGCTCGACCGTGCGCGAGGCACGTTCTTCGTTAGCGTCCTCGAAAGGATCGCGTCCGATGGTTCGCTTGCGGCGGTCAGGCACGGGCCAACACTTCCTCGGTGAGTTGATAATAATCGAATGCGCCCCGCGACATCGGCGAGTATTCGAAGATGGTCTGGTTGAAGCTGGGCGCCTCGCGCAGCGAGGTATTGACCCGAATCACGGTCTTGAACACCTGCTCCTTGAAGCGCTCGCGCAGATTCTCCAGCACGTCGATGGACAGCCGCGTGCGGCTGTCGTAGAAGGTGGGCAAGATGCCGAGAATCGACGTCTTGCGCTCGGTGTGGGCGTTGATCTCGTCGATGATCTGCATGGTCTGGCGCGCTCCCGCCTGGGCCAGGTAGTCCATGCTCATGGGAATGATCACCTGGTCGGCATAGACGATGGCGTTGATGTTGATCAGATTCACGGTCGGTGAACAGTCGCAGATGACCACGTCGCATCCCCGCAGGTTCTTCAGCGCCATTTCCAGCCGGCGCTCGCGACTCGAGCGCGACGCCAGCACCATCTCGATCTCCGCCAGGTCGCGCCCGCCCGAGTCGATCACGAACAAGTTCTGCCGCGCCTCGATCACGTCCACTTCGCCGAATTGCAATAGATTGCACAGCGTCCGCTCGCCCTTGACGTCGAACGTGATGGCCACGTTGCGCTGCGGGTCGCAGTCCACGATCAACACCTTCATGCCGCACAGCGCGAGGCCGTGGCCGAGGTTGATGGCGGTGGTCGTTTTCCCGGTACCACCTTTGGACGTGATGATGGCGATTTTTCGCATGGGGACGCGGTTCTTCCGGGTTTAGGTTTCGTCGCTCGGGTCGCTTTCGGGAGCGTCGGTACCGCCGCCGGCTTTTTGGTCGCCGCGACCGCGCAGACGCTCGCCGTAGCGACGCCACCCCAACGACCTGATCTTGTGGTCGCGATCCTTGTTGCGATCGGACACGGCCGCGTCGATGTCGACGTCCGAGGGCGGCGCGGCGTCCTTGAGCTCGCGACGGCCCCACACGGGCGGCGGGTCGGACACATCGGTGTCACGAACCTTCGGCGGATCCACACTCGGGGCCTTCGACGGCGTCGAAAGCACGTCGTCCAAGCCATCGTCGCCGTTGGCGTCTTCGGGTGCGAGTGCGCGCTCCGGCCCGCTCGCGCGGCTCGGCGGCGGCGCCGCCGTTGGAACGTCGCTGGACGAACGCTCGGCGGGCGGAACCTCGCCGCCCGTGAGCGTACGCAGCGCTTCCGCCTCCGACGTGTACGCAGGAATGAAGTTGCGGAACTCCAGGCAGTCGTAGACGTCGAGCAGATCGGGCGACATGCCGACCAGGGCCACCGAGCGCGTGGCCTCGAACGCGCGTGCGAACTGTCCCCAGCCGCTGCTCGAGACGTACTCGACCTTGGTCAAGTCGAACAGGAACGAGCGCGGCCGGCGCTCGATCTCGCCCGTGAGCGCGTCGGAAATGAGCGACACGGCCGTGGTTTCGATGACACCGGACAGCCGGGCAATGCGAATGCCGGCGGGGCCGTCTTCCCACGATAGCTCGAGGCCCGTGCTGGCCATCATCGACCACGCGGAGCGCACCACACTCGGCTCGTCCGGTCGCGCCGACTTGGGCGACGCTTCGGCGGGCACAGGGACGTCGGTGCCCGGAGCGGAGCGGCGAAAATCATCGACCGCGTCCGCGAAGATATCGAACGACGACAACACGATGTTGAAGCCCAGCATCGTGAACACGTAGTAGACGTCGGGGTCCATGCCGAACAGCTTGACGTCGCCGCCCGCGCGCCGGAGCTCTCGCAACCGCTCGGTGAACACGCCCCAGCCGCCGCTCGAAACGTACTCCACGTTCGACATGTCGGTGACGATCTTGACCCGGCCGCCGGCGATGACTTGATCCAGCGCCTCGCGCAGGCGCTCCGCGCTCACCGTGTCGATGATGCCGGAGAGCGAGAGCACGGCGATGTCGCCGCGCTCGCCGACGGTGGTCGCTTCGATGCGGAGGCTCTGCCAGTCGCGCGCCGCTCCGGCTTCGGCACCCGCGTCGAGCGACTCCGACGCTTCGTCCGCGAGCGAACCCAGGCGCGCGCGGCCGGCATCGGATCCCACGCGCGGGGGTATCATTGCACCGCGCTGCTCCGGCGGCAGGGCGAGCCACGTACGAGCTTCGCCGATGGTATTGAACGATCGCAGCACGTCGGCAAAGCCCAGCAACTCGTACACGTCGAAGACTTCGGGCGACATGCCCGACAACACGATATCGCCGCCGCGCTTGCGCAATCCGCCGACTTCGCCCACGAAGATACCCCACCCGCCGCTCGACACGTACGACACCCCGGCCAGATCGACGACGATCTTCGCGGAGCCGCCGGTGGTGAGCTCCCGGAGCTTTCTTTCCAATCCGGCCGACGAAGCCGAGTCGACGTGACCGCTCAAGCGAATGTCGACGATCCCTTCCGAGGTGGAAACCGAGACGCTCACACCTTCGATGTGATAGAGCGCGTCCGGCGTATCCAACGCGTCCGTGCCCGCCGGGGTGCCTTGATCGGCGCCGGCCGGGGGCATGACGCCCGGAATCTCGCGCAAGAGGTCGTCCACCAGGTCGGCGGCGGCCGGCGCCTTGGCGCGCCTGCCGGTATCGCTAACCGCGGGCGCTTCGGCGTCGCGCACGAAGCCGTGCCGGCGCAGATAATCGATGCGGAGCTCCTTGGTGTTCATGTTGAGGCGCTTGAGCTCCTCGTACACCATGCGCTCGGTGATGTGGTGCGCGGCGTCGCGTCCCTTGTTGTACTCCTCCGTGATGCGCTTGGCACCGAGCTCCGGGTCGCCCGCGACGATGCGCACCAGCTCCTTGCGTGCTTCCAGGCTCACGCGCTTCAGGCTCACGTCGTCGCGCAGCATGTCGTTTCGCAATCCGCGCTCGCCCATCACCTCGAGGCGCTTCTTGTAGCGATAGTAGGTGGCGGGCGAGACGCGCATTTGGCGGCAGGCGTCCTTGACGTTCATCCCCTGCACGTCGACCAAATCGAGCAGCTTCCTGCGAATGCCGAACAGGACGTCGTCGGCCGTCATGCGCTCCTTGATCGCCACCACCGTGATGTCGTCGCTCTGGGGGACCTCGCCCGTGAAGCTCTTGATGTCCCCGTCGAGTCGCGCGATGAAATCGTCGGGCGACAGCGCGCCGTTGGCCTTCACCATCTGTATCAGACGGTCTTCGCCGTACTGCTCGCGTTTGTCGTTCATCGCCTCGGTCACACCGTCGGTGTAGATCACCAGCATGTCGTCCTTCTTGAGGCGGACCTTCTCGAGGCTGATCGAGCGGCGGAACAGCGTTTCGTCGGGGAGGCTGATGCCCACCGGAAAGCCGCGCGGGTTCAAGAAGAAGGTCTCGCGCGTCTCGTGACGGTAGAGAATCATCGGGTTGTGACCCGCGCTGGCGTACGAGATGACGCGGTTCTTCGAGTCCAGGATTACGTAGAACATGGTGACGAACATGCCCTTCTTCATGTCGTCGGTGACGAAGGCGTTCATCTTGGCCATGACGTCTGACGCGTTGCGGTTTCCCCGCGCCTCCATGCGGAGTGCGGTGCGGATCATGGTCATGACCAGCGAACCCGGCACACCCTTGCCCGACACGTCGGCCACCACCACGCCGATGGTGTCGTCGTCGACCTGGACGAAGTCGTAGTAGTCGCCGCCCACTTCCGCGGCCGCCTGATACAACGGGCAAATATCGTAGCCGCTGATTTCGGGGCGCCGGCGCGGCAGGAGCGACTGCTGGATCTGCTTCGCGACCTCTATTTCCTTCTGCATCTTTTCTTGCTCGAGGATGGAGTCGCGCGCCTTCTTGAACTTCTCGGTGATCTCGTTGAACACACCCGCGATGGCGCCGATCTCGGCCGGCCCCCGCACGTCGAGCTTGCCCTCCATGTTGCCGTCGCCGATCGCGCGCACGCCGTCGGTGAGCAGCTGGATGGGCCGCACGAACACCTGCACCAGACCCATGATGAGGAGAATCCCGGCCGCGAAGATTCCGATCAGCAAGAGCGTGGTGGACAATCGCGTGTCCTCGATCGCACTCTCGACCGCGTCCTTGTAGACGCCGAGGTGCATGGTGCCGACCTCGAAGCGCTGCCCGTCCGCACCCGGCACCGCCACGGTGACGGCGATGTCTCGCACTTCGCGATCGCCGAGCTCGACGCGCGACCACGTCACGCGCCCGTCTTCGGTGATGAGCTCTCCCGCCGGACCCGGGTCGGGCTGGAATACTTCCTCCACCAGCCCCGAGGCGCGCACGTTGCCCACGGCGTCGATCACGCGCGCATACGCGATCTCGTCGCCCACACCCACCAGCCTCGCGAGCTCGGAGGTCAGGTTGGTTTGCTCCATCGAGAATTCGTTCGGATCGACCAGCGCCGATACGCTGCGGCTCGCGATGCTCTCGGCCAGGCGTCGCTTCTCCATCCATTGCGTGGTGCGCTGCGAGTCGATGTCGCTGGTCTGGCGTATCATGATGAACGCCCACGCGACCACCATCAGGGCGGCCAGGCCGCCGGCCGCGCGCAGCATGAACTTGAAGCGCAGCGTGCCGCGCAGCGGCATTTTCTCGGGCATGCTCACGGCCGAGAACGCCGCTTGGCTGCGCTTGGTCAGGATGAGCTCGTTGCCGTTGTCGGTGGCGCGGTACTCGACACCGTCCATCAACCGGTTGATGAGGAAGACGCCGAGGCCGCCCTTCTTTCCGGTTTCAACGTACTGATCGAGGTCGGGATCCTTGACGCTGGCGAAGTCGAAGTGCTTGCCGCGGTCGCGCAGGTGGATGCTGACCCTCCCCACGTCGATTTCCGCGTACACGCCGATCTCGCCGCTCTCGGTGCGGTCCTCGTAGGCGTGCTTGATGATGTTGGTGCAGGCTTCGTCGACCGCGAGCTTGGTGTTCGCGATCTCGCGCTGGCCGAAGCCGGCGTCCTCGCACACCGAGACCACGAAGTCGCGCACGCGCCCGAGCTGGCCCTCCTCCGCGAGGACGGTCAACTCGCGCGTTTCGCGCTTCTCGACCACGGAGGAGCGCGCCATGCTAGCGACGCTCCTGCGTTTTACGCAGTCGCTCCTGCGCTTCCTCGATGCTGCGCGCGACACTTTCGTTGGTGGGATCGATCTCGAGGATCTTCTGCCACTCGGCGATCGCTTGCGCGTAGCTGTCCTTCGAGAAGTGCTGCATGCCGGCGAGATAGAGCTCGCGGATGCGCGACTTCTCGGCGTCGGTGAGCGGTGTCGTGCGGCGCTTGGCCACCGCCATGAGCTTCTTGGCGTCCGCGTGATCGGGCTGGAGCGAGAGCAGCTCGCGCAGCTGCGTCATCGCTTGCTGGTACTGGCCGGCGTTGTAGGCCGTGAGGGCGTCATTATACAGCGTGACGATGCGGAGCTTGCGCTGGGTCGACGAGTAGTCTTGGCTCATCGACTCGATGCGGGCGCGGATGCGCGCGATGGACGCCTTGGCCTGCGCGTCGTCCGGGCGATATTGCTGGACGTTGTTCCACTCCGCGATCGCTTCCGTCAGGCGGCCTTCCCTCTCCAGGCGAGTCGCGTTGGTCTGATGACCGCGAACGATCTCGCTGATCTTCTTGTTGGTCTGCTCGAGGTAGTCGCGCGCCCCCGCGTGGGTGGAATCGATGGCGAGAATGGCGCGCCACTCGCTGCGCGCACCCAAATAATCGGACTCCTCGAAGTGGTCGAGGCCGGCCGCGAAGCGCGTGCGAATGACGGCTTGGTTCTCCACGTCGCGCACCGACGCGGCCTGCTCCTGCAGCAAGCGCTCGCGCGCGGTCGCCGCCGCCGCCGCCGCCTCCGCGTCGTCGGGGACGAACTCGAGCACGACCTGCCACTGCGCGAGGGCCCCCGAATAATCGCCGGCCGCTTCGAGCTCTTGCGCGCGCTTGCGCAATCCGGTGACGCGCGCGTCGAATGTCTTCTGGATGAGAATCCGCTCTTCCTCGGCGCGCTGGTTGGCAATCTCCTCGCGCTTCTCGTCCAGCGTCTTGCCCCAGGCGCCCGTGAACGCGTACGCCTGGGTCGAGCCCGCTTCGTCCTTGGAGTAGTACGCCATGTCCAAACCGTAGTCGTACGCGCCCACGCCAAAGCCGAAGGTGGCGGTGTCGTCGTCGAAGCCCGCGCGCAGTGCGATGAACTTCGAGAACGCGTACTCGGCACCGGCGTGGAAGCGGGCGTCGGCGCGCTCGGGCATGTCGTACTGCAGCATCAGGCGCAGCGCCGCGCCGTTGTCGAACTTCTTGGTGTAGCCGGCGCCGGCCAGAATGGTGCGGTCGACGGTGTCCTCTTCCAGGTTGAGCTTGTACTGCGCGCCCGAGAAATCCTGGATGTTCACACCGAACACGAGCGACTTGGCGCCGTCGGGAAGGTAGCGAAGGCCGACGTCGACGCCGGGTGCCGTGCTCGAAAACGGATCGACGGTTTGGCGGCTGATCTTGAAGCTCGCGCCCAGGGCGAGATTCCCGAACAGGTAGCGGAAGTGGCGATCGGGGGTCGCGTACGAAACCAGGAACTGGCTCTCGGATGCGTTGGCTTCACCGGTCGGGCGGCTGGCATCGTCGTAACCGTCGAATGTGGTACCCACACTCATGTACCCCACGCCGAACGCACCCGCCGAAAGTGTCGGGTACACGAAGCCGAAGTAGGTGTACGTGGCGTCGGTGAAGTCGCCGAAGAGCGGCATGTACATGGCCATGAATTGCATGCGCTGGACGTTTTTCAACGCGGCCGGGTTCCAGTACACCGCACTCGCGTCGTCGGCCAGACTCACGAAGGCGCGCCCCATGCCGATGCCGCGCGCCCCCGCGCCCAGTTTGAAGACGCTGTCGGTGCCGCCGTCCTGCGCGTGCGCGGCGAGTGGCGTCGCCAACACGGCTAACAACGCGGCGAGTCTCACATAAGAGCGAATGCGCATCACTTCGCCACCGCGATTCGGAATTTTGCCGACTGGCCGCCCGCGTTCACGACGCATACGTAGATGCCGTTACGCACCACTTCGCCCTTGCCGTTGCGGCCGTCCCAGGTGGTCTCTTGCGGTCCCACCTGCGCGCGCGAGTCGCTTCCCGGAATGTTTTCCTCGTACACGAGGTTGCCGTCGATGGCGAATACGCGCACACTCACGTTGCCCGGGCTCTGCATGAAGTACGCGATGCGGGTGTCCTGCGATCCCGCGCGGAACGGATTCGGGTAGTTGTGCACGTACTCCGCGAACTGCGAGCTCAAGATCACCAGCGGATCCGACGTGATGACGCCGTCCAACGGTTGCCCGTTCGAATCGGTTACACCGAGGAGCTGGTTCGACTGTGAATCACGCACCTTGAGTGCGCCGGTGCGGAGTCCCACGCTGAATTCGGTCGCGGCCGGGTTGGCGTCGAGAGAGACGCTGACCACCGCGTTGCGCACACCGTCGGGCGCGATGTTGCGATCGCCCGCGGGACTGCTGGTAAACGAGACAACCACCGGATTGGTGGCAGGATCGTTTACAACAACAGCGACCGGCGTCGTACCGGCAACGTCGATCGAAAGCTGCGAAAGCGTTTGCGCCACCGCACTCGGTCCCAGCGGGGTGCCGTCGGCGCCGACGATGGTGACTGCGATGGTGTCGATACGCGCCGGCGCGACGTTGATGTCGCTCACGTTGAACGCGATCTCGAAGCCCAGCATCTCGATGTTGCTGGTTCCCGCCGGCACCGGGCCGACGTTGATGCCGAGCGACGGCGACACGTCGCGCACCGCGACCGCGGAGCCTTCGGTGACCATGGCGATGGTGCCGGTGCCGTCCAAAACCGTTGCCGCCGTTCCGCTGTTCTCGTCGGGCGGGACGGTCGAGATGTTGACGTTGATCTGTTGCGGCCCCGCCGGCTGCGGCGGTGCAACCACCTGCCACGACACCGGTGCGGCAATCGTGAACGGCTTCGCCGCCGTTTCGCCACCCGCGAGCGTGTACCCGGTCGGGAGCACGATGGTCAGCGTTCCCGGGCTCGCGATGCCGGCCGCACCCGGCGCGTTGGCAACTTGCGCGGTGGCCGTGAACTCGGTGCCGATGGTGACCGTGTTATCGGTCGCCGCCGGCGGTGCGGTCACACTCGCGGTGGTCGTCAACGCCGCGCGCGGGACGGTGGTGACGGTCACGGTGTCAGCAGCCGTGGGCACGGGTTGTAAAGTATTCTGATCGATACCCGTGAACGTGACGAATAGGTTGCCTGCGCCGGGGCTCGCGGGAGCGATTACTTCAAACAAGTCGTTCTGAGGAACCGACATTGGATTCCCCGTGCCGTCGCCGAGGCTGCGGGTCGACTGCCCCACAATCTGATAGCCGCCGGGGATGCTCAGCGTCGCCACGACGTTGTTCGTCGTTTGCGTTGCCGTGACGGTCGCATCAACGAAGAAGTGCTGCGTTGCGCTCACGGTGGCATCCACCGCTCCGGCGGGACTGTCGATCGCGATCACCGGAGTGCTGAAAGCTCCGCCCGCTACCACCGCGACGCCGAATTGATCGCTCGGTTGCGACGAAGCCGCGGCCGTTCCGATATTGCGGTCGTTCGGGAACGTCGAAATCGTTGACGCGAAGTTGTCCGATGCTTGCGGCGCGGGCGGCGCTTGGATCTGCCAAGTGACCGGTGTTCCCACGACGAAGTCGCGCACCAGCGGCTCGTTGCCACCCGGGTTCAAGTGGGTGAAATTCGGAGGCACCGTGAGTGTCAGGCGCGCGGTTCCCGCCACGCCTGCCTGGTTGGGGCCGGGGTTGGTTACGGTCGCGCTCATCGTGAACACCTGATTGGCGCTCACCGCTCCGCTCGCGGAGGTGAGATTCATAACGAGATTCGCCGGTCTCTGGATAACCACGACGTGCCGGTTGTCGAGTGGCGGTTGCGGTGAGATCAACTGCCCCGTGTTGCGCGAGCGCGAGCCCGGAAGAATGCTCGCCGTAAACGTCTCCAAGTTGTCCGGTGCCCCGGGCGACGTGATGCGGAACTCGAAGGTGTGACTGCCGTCGACGTTGATTTGCCGACGACGAAGGCTCTTGGGTTGGACGGTCGACGCGCCGTCGCGATTCAGCGTCACCAGCACGCTGTCGACCGCTTCGCCGGTGTTGGCGACGGTGACGTGGATCTCATACTGCTGGAGTGTGTTCACCGTGTCGCGATCCGCGTTGGCGTGATTTACCGTACCGAACGGAACCGTGTTCGAGATCGCGAAACCGGCCGGCAGCTGCACGCGAACATTGGTGGTGTCGGTATCGCTGAACGCCAGCGTGGGATCGTTTCGGTCGGTGCCATCGTTCACCACGCCGACGTCGACCAACCCGGTGTCGGGACCGGTCACGCTAACGGTATAAATGAGCGAATCTGCGTCGTTACCGGCCAGCGTCCAACCCGGTCGGCCGGACCCGAACGCGGTCGGCGGCTGCACCACGTAGCCGGTCTTGACCGACCCCGCGATCGAGAAGCCGAGGTCGTTGGCGGCCGGAGCCGCCAGCACAGCGCCGGCCCCTCCGGTATTTTGCACGCGCACGATCACGTTCCAATCTTGGGTCTGACTGCGCGTCACCGTCGTCTGCGACGGACGCACATTCGTGATGTCGAAATCGGCCGGCGTCTGAATCGCGATCGTCTCCATGCTGTCTTGATTCGCCGAAAGCGTCACCAAGCTGGGTTGGCCCGAGTTCTCGTCGCGCGCGGACGTGATGTCGGTGCTGAATCTCTCCGACCCGTTCGGTGCTCCCGCCGCCTGCACCGGCATGTCGTAGGTTAGTGTTTGACCGCCGGTCACTTCGGTGATGGGCGGAATGGGCAGTTGGATGGTGCTGCTGCCATTGGTCGTCATGCCGATCGCGACGTCCCGCGCGTCGGCCTCGCCCAAGTTCTGCACCTGGACGCGGACGTCGAAGGGTTGGTTGAGATTCACAGCAGTCGGATTGGGGGCGTTCACCACCGCGGTGGTGATGCGCAGTCGCGGACGCGTCTCGACTTTCACCTGGCCGAAGTTGCCCGACGGCGTCGTTGTCACGGAATCGACGAGCTGCGTGTTCACTTCGACGTACGGCACGAAGGCATCGATGCGCTTCGTTCCGGGGACCGTCGTCGTCGTGAGAACTTGGAACAGCAGGCTGTCGACCGTGCCGCCTTGCAGACGATTCCCGCCGCCAATCAGCGTCACGCTGCCGAAAGTCCAGCCGGCGCGCGAACCGTCGAACTCAACGCGCGCATTGTTCAAGTCGATGTCGACCGCGGAACCACCGGTGTTGGCGAGAACCACGCGAACGCCCCACCCGTTTTGTCCCGCGGTGAGCTCGGTCTGCGAGGGGCGCGTGGACGTGATTGCGATCGCCGCGGCGGGTTGGACATTCACGTTGCCGCGACCACCGTCGAAGGTATCGTCGAACACGACGACCTGCTGGATCACGTCGGTGCCTTCCACGCGGCCGCTGATCACCATGAAGCCGGGCACGTCACCGGTCCTGTCGATGGTGAACACGAGCTGGTCGGTGCTTCCGACCTCGAGGCGCGTTCCCCCGTTCACCAACTCGGTCGGTTGCAGGATGACATAGGTACCGTCGACCGCGCCGCCGGGTGCCAGGAACCGCACATAGGTCTTGTTCGCAAGCAAACTCAGATCGACGTCCGCCGAGCCTTCATTGACGATGGTCATCGTCGCGGACCAATTCTGGGTCTGGCCGGCCGTGACATCCGACACCGACGCCGAGATGCCCGTGATACGGAACTGCGGAGGATCCTGGACCGTGATGCCGTTGGTGATGACCTCGAGCTCGGAGCCGGGAATTCCATTCGCCGTGTAGTCCAGGTTGACGTTCAAATCGTGCGAACCCAGCGGCAAGCCGGGCTGTACCAGCTTGTCCTCGAACGACAGCGTTATGGTCTGGCCGCCTACCATCACGTTGGGACTGCTCGCGTCGAGGAAAGCGTTGTAAAGCGCGCCGCCGAAGCTCACGCGCGTGGTCGCGCGGTCGAGCACGACCGTGGCCGCGTTTACGCCGGGGTTGGTCACCTCGACCTGCAGGAACGCCTGCGCGCCCCGCGTGACGAGGACGGGCGGCGAAACCAAGGCGGCGGTCAAGTTCGGCACCGTTTGCGCGTTCACCGTGCCCGCGGTCGCGTCGCTCGGGTTGAGGGCGCGGTTGCTGTTGATCTCGACCGCGCTCAGCGCGACACCAATGCTTCGTGTACCGAAGGCTGTAAACGTGGGCGACGCGTTGGCGTGCGCGACCAGTGTTCCGGTGGCACCGCCCGCCAGCACGACACCGCCTTCCTGGAGATTGTTGACCGGATTGAAGCTCGCCGGGGGCGCTGTGCTTTGCACGGTCACCGTGAGACCCGCGGGTAGCAGGAGGCGCGCGGCCGACTGTCCCGTGTTCTGGATGGAAATCGTAACATCCCACGGTGTGGAAGCGCCCGACGTCAACGTCGCCGGCACCGGTGTCGCCGAACTGATAACGATCAACGCCTCCGACTGTACTAGGATCGAGCCCGTGCCGCCGCTGGCCGTGTTGTCGGAGCGCGGTGCACCGGTGTTGAATTCATTGCCGACGACGTTGCCAGATATGGTTTGCGTGGTCGCGACCGATCCCGTGGTCGTGACGTTGAAGACCACGGTGTCGGTCTCCCCGCCCGACAGGCGCACGCCGCCTCCCACGAGTGTGGTCTGCACGTTGGTCGCCCAACCCGCAGGTGCGGAGAACGTGACCGCCGTCGCAGTGGGCGTCGAGAGATCCAAATCGATCGCGGCCTGTCCGTCGTTGCGCACCGCCACCTTGATCGGGTACGGCGCGGTTTGCAGCGCGGTCGCGGTGGGACGTGTGGTCGTGCTCAAGATGTTCAAGACACCCAACGTCTGCAGAATGAAGCTGCCTGCGCCCCCGGACACGGTGTCGTCGAACACCGGGTCGCCGGAATTGAGGTCGATTCCCCGCACGAATCCGGAAACGATGATCGTCCCCGCCGTATTGCCAGCCACAGAGACGTCGAAGATGAGCGAGTCAATAGCGCCACCCGCCAAGATCTCGTTGCCCGACGCTTCGAGCGCAGTGGGCGACTGAATCGTGTACTCGGTGGTCACGTTGGCACCGGAACCGAGCACGTTCAGTTGCAAACGCGTCAGCGCGGGCGACAAATCAAGATCGACGCCGGCGCCATTGGTGTTCTGCACCACCATCGTGATGGTCCATGGATTCGTTTGACCTGTGGTCACCGTCGAGCGGCTCGAGCGCACGCTGACGATACTCAAGTCGGGCGCCGCCTCGACCTCGATCGCGTTACCCGGGAGCGATTCGGTCTCCGTACCGGAGCGGCCGTTGTCGGTCCAGCTGAAGTCGAGGAACGCGGTTTGATTCCCGAGCGGAATCCCGGGAACGACGGTGGCGCTCGTAAACAGGAGTGTCACCTGCGCACCGGCGGCGACGTCGACCGGACTCGCCGGTTGCAGATTCACGTTGAATTGGCCCCCGCCGAAGCGCAGGCGCGTGGTTCCGCGATCGAGCGTGGCAGTGGCGCCATTCACCGCATTGTTCCGAATCGTCACGTTGAATGCGACCGACGAGCCGCGCGAAACCGGGCTGGGTGTCAGCGATACGAAATCGAGAACGGGCACTTGCTGGACGGTGACGACGTCAAAATCGCTGTCGTTGCGGACTACTCCCGAGTTGATCTCGACTCCGTCCGCGTCGACCGTGATGTTCTTCGGCCCCGGCGTACCGTAGGTTCCCGCGCTGTTGACCGTGAACACCAACTGATCGGTTTCGCCGCCGGACAAGATGGTACCGCCGCCCGCGAGCGTAGAAGGCACGTTGTACGACGGAGCCGGCGCCGCGCCCTCGAACGTCACCGTGATGTTCGATGCGAGTGCCGCGAGGTTGATGTCCGATTGCCCGGGGTTCTCGAGGGTGACGGTCAATGTCCACGGGACGTTGGCACCGTTGGTGATGGTCGATCGCGACGAGACCACGCTCACGACGTCGACATCGCCCGCCGATTGCACCAGCACCGACGCGGCGCCCGACGATGCGCCGTTGAACGTTCGGTTGCTGTTGGTCTCCGTTCCGCGAATGGTCGCGTCGAGACTGGTAACTCCGGTGGTGCTACCCGAATCCCTCACGTCGAATAGGACCGTGTCGATCTCGCCTCCGCTGAGGACGTTGCTGCCGTTGCCGAGCGCGGTGCGCACGGTCCAGTTCCACCCCGGCGGTGACCCCCACACCAGAGTGGTGGGGCTGGCCAGCTGCAACACCACCTCGCTCTGCCCTTGGTTCTGCACCACCGCGCGTACGATGAAATCCTTCGTCATGCTCTGTGTGACGGTCGACTGTGACGGCAACACGGAGAGCACGGAGATGGTCGCCGGCGTTTGCACCTGCAAGAAGCCGCCGAGGTCGTTCTCGGCGAAGATCGGGTTCTGCGTGTTGATATCCTCGACCTCGAGCTCACCCTGGATCGTCATCATGCCGGGCGTCATTGCGTTGCCGGTGTTGTCGGAGACGTCGAACAGCACCGTGTCAACCTCGCCGCTGGTGAGCGAGGTACCGCTAACGAAGTTGGTCGGTGTCGAGATTGTGAACTGCGAGGTGCGGTCGTTTCCGCCGTGGATGAATTTCAACGACGCGTCCGTGAAGGTCACCGTGGCGCCGTTGTTGTTGGCGACCACCATGCGCACCTTGAACGGGCGCGTCTGATCGGTGGTGAACGACGTCAACGACGGGATGGTCGCCGAGATTTGCAGATTGGGCGCGTTTTCTACGGTGACGATTTCGGTGGCGAGCGTCGATGAGAAGGGATTTCCGTTCTCCGTTCCCACCAGTGCGAGCTGCCCCGCGTACGGTCCCGCCGTGATGGCTTGGCTCACCGCGGTCGCGAGGAACGTGAGCGTCGTGCCGCCGGGCGGGATCGTCGTCACGGCATTGGGATCGAGATCGGCGGAGAACAGACCGCCCGCGAAGCGGAACTCGGTCGAGGCCGGCGTCAAGACGACGCTCGCGCCGCCGCCATTGGTCACTTGCACCGTGAATGGGACGCTTGAGCCCTTGGTCACCAGATCGGGTGTCACCGATCCGCTCCCCACGTTGGCCGGCGTTTGCACCGCCACCAAATCAGCACCGCTGGTCTCGGCCTGCTGGAACGGAGCCCCGCTGTCGAGTCCTTGCAGGTTGAACGTCGCCACGTATGATCCCGGCGTGAACGCGTTCGCGACAGCGCGCGTCTTGAAGATCAGCTGCTGCTGCGCGCCACTTGCTATCGCGTAGGGCTGAATGGGCTTTGACTGATAGATGCGAATGCCGTCCGTGATTCGAATGGTGGTGAGACTCGAGTCGAGCGTCACCACGCCGGCGCCCTCGTTTTCGAACGTGGCCCGGAACTGGTACGCGTCGCCACGCGAGACGCTCATGGGCGAAAGCGTTCCGCTCACGTAGCTCAAATTGGCTGCGGTGACGACTTGCCACGTCGGTGCGGTGAAGGGCGCGATCGAGTTGTCCGTGACGGTCTTGCCGCCGACGTCGCCGGTCGCCACCGCGTCGATGGTGTAGGTACCGATCGGGCACGACACTTCGATGACCACGGATACGCTGAACTGGCCCGTCGCCCCGGGCCCGAGCGTTTGTGGCGTGATCGTTCCGGGCGTGAAGACGCCAGGCGGGGTGAAATTGAGATCGATGTCGGTGATTTCCGTGTCCTGAGCGCCCTTGTTTCTGACGCTGACCACCACGGTCCGCGCTTGACCGGGGATGACGACGGGCGGCGGCGCAATCGCAGTGATCTCGATGCTCGTGATGAGCAGCGCGTTGGTGGGCGTCGAGATGGTGCTGTTGATCGCCGCGCCGAACTCGTCGGTTCCGATGAGCACGACGTCGGGGTCGTACTGACCCGACGTGAAGGCGGCGTTGACGGTCGTCGCGACGAACACCAGCGTCTGGTTGCCCGGTCCTGTGATGGTGGTCGCCGACGAGAGGTTCGCGATAAAGGTCCGCACCCCGTCGCTGAACGTGATGTAGGTCGCGGTGGTGAGATTGG